>Ga0302325_10001964_pt1 | contig 51040 bp, 47 predicted proteins | sample Palsa_T0_2_FD_201948 | JGI IMG/M metagenome (GOLD analysis project Ga0302325, IMG submission 201948) | Peat permafrost microbial communities from Stordalen Mire near Abisko, Sweden - Palsa_T0_2 | ecosystem: Environmental > Terrestrial > Soil > Palsa > Peat permafrost | place: Sweden: Abisko...
GCCACATCGTGATCGTCCGTCACGACGCCCAGCTCAGCCCGCAGCCGGTCAAGGTTCGTGCCGCCGCTGTTGTACTTGAGCTGGCGTGCAACCTTGACCTGCTTGGCCTTGGCTCGGCCGCGCCCCATTGGCTCGACCCCCTCGAACGTACGGGGCCCCGGTAAGACCCCTGGTCACCGCACCGAATGTGCCGCCTGTACCGCGCTGATGCTGGCGGGCTGCTCGCACGAAGAAGTAACCCGACGCCTTCCCACCGCCTGGGACGCGACGCGTTTCCTGCCACCGTACGGACATAACCGTACCTGGTTTGGGCGCGGAGCGCGTACGCGCAGCGCGGACCGGGCTGTCAGCCGCCGAGCCAGATGCCCCGGAGCCTGCCTACCTCGGACATCCGGCGCTCGGCGAGCCGGTCGGCGGCCACCGCGGGCGGTACGCCCTCCGCGTCAGCCATCACCAGAATCTTCCTGGTCGTCTCGAAGATCTGCGCCGCGCTCGCCTTCGCCCGGTCGAAGTTGAAGCCGGCCAGCTCGTCCGCGACCTGGATCACTCCGCCGGCGTTCACCAGGTAGTCCGGGGCATACACGATGCCCCGGTCGGCAAGCTGCTTCTCGATGCCCGGATGCGCGAGCTGGTTGTTGGCCCCGCCGCAGATGATCCTGGCGTTCAGCGTCGCGGCCGTGCCGTCGCCGATCGATCCGCCGAGCGCGCACGGTGAGTAGATATCCATCCTCCCGGCGGTCAGCTTGGCCCGGCTCGCCGCCACTTCCACCGCGGGGTGCTCCGAGCGCACCCGGTCCACGGCCGCCGCGGCGACGTCGCAGATCGTGACCTGGGCGCCGGCGTCCAGCAGCAGCCCGACCAGCCGGCGGCCGACCTTGCCGACACCCTCGACCGCGACCCGCCGTCCGTCCAGGCTGGTGCTGCCCCAGACATGCTCCGCGGCGGCGCGCATGCCCTGGTAGACGCCGAAGGCCGTCAGCACGGAGGAGTCCCCTGCGCCGCCGTTGGCCATGGTCCTGCCGGTGACGTGGCCGCATTCGCGGGCGATGATGTCCATGTCCTCGCTGTAGGTGCCGACGTCGCAGGCGGTGACGTAGCGCCCATGCAGCGACTCGACGAACCGGCCGTAGGCGCGCAGCAGCGCCTCGGACTTGAGCCGCGCCGGGTCCCCGATGATGACGGCCTTGCCGCCGCCGTGATCGAGCCCGGCCAGGGCGTTCTTGTACGCCATCGCCCTGGACAGGTTAAGCGCGTCAGCCAGGGCCGCGTCCTCGCTCGGGTAGGGATAGAACCGCGTGCCGCCCAGCGCGGGACCAAGGCTGGTGGAGTAGATGGCGATGATCGCGCGCAGGCCGGTCGGGGCGTCCTGGCAGAACACCACCTGCTCATGCCCGTGATGACCGCTCGCGCCGCCGCCCGGCGGCTGCGCGGTACCGCCGTCCGCGACGGCGGCCGATGGAGTGCTGCCGAATACATTCGTCACCGCTGTGACTCTCCTTTGAGTCTCTGACCTGGGAAAACATCATCACGCTGGCCCAGGAGCCGCTAGCTAGGCTAGCGCAGCGGCTCGCTTCCCCGCGCCCGGGGAGCGAGCCGCTGCGCGCGAGGAGCGTGCCCGCGATGGCTGGCCTGGGGCCGATCGCCCGCCTGATCAGTGACGGGTGCTCTGCGGGGCCGGGCCGTCGCCGCAAGCGTGGTGACGATCTCGTTGGCTCAGGGCCTTCTCCGATGAGCCATCGCGTGTGACGATTTGCTCATGCTGCCGTGCGCTGCCTATCTGCGGGCATATGAACCGCTTTCGGCCTTCGGCCCGGCGGAGCGGGCTCACTGGACCGCCTACGCGGCCTCGGCGGACCGGCCCCGCAGGGCAAGCGCGCTGGCCGTGGAGCACGCGGAGGCGCTCCGCAGGCTCATCGCGCTGCCGCCGATCGTGGCGCCCGCGCAGGAGAGCAGGCACGCGTACGTGCGGTGGGCTGAGGGCATCACCTATATATGCCCGTGGCAGACCAGGCTGCGATCATGGCTGGCGCTGCGCAAGCTGCGGGCTAGCGCCGGGCCGCTCTTGTCCGACGCGTTCGCGCCGCGGCAGGCCGAGCTGGCCGCCGAGGATTTCGCGCGCTGGGAGGGCCGTGCGGGCTCGCCGCGGGTGCATATCAGGACCAGCGCGTGGTCCGTGCCGCTGCCCTGGTTCGTGCTCTTCGCGCCGGCCGAGCGCTGGCTGGTCCTCGGCACGCCGACCGCAGGGCAGAGCAAGGGCCCGGCCACCGCCGCAGCGACCCGAACCCTGGTCTACGCCACCGCGATGTCCCAGGCTCGCAGGCGGGTCGCCCGGTCGCTGGCCACCGCCCGCCGGTTTCCCGGCGGCCGTACGGCTGAATCCGGGCAGACCGCAGCGGCGCTGCGGCGCGTCGGCGACGAGCTTGAGGAGATCGGCCGGTGGCTCGAGGAGTTCCACCCGCATTCGCTGGTGGAGCTTGATTACGGGGGCCTTGTGCAGCTCGCTGACGACGACGCGCTCCGAAGCGATCAGTCGGCCGCCGAGGTGTCCGCCGCCGTGATGGCCATGGCCGACGGGGAGCCCGAGCTGGCCGCCGCGATGTACCAGCGCCTGCGCGCCAGGTGGCACGTCCTGGAGGCGATCGAGCTAGGTAGTTAAGGGAGGGGGATGGACTTTTCCGAATCTGCCCGTTGCGACGTTCCGTATCGCTAGAATCACGCAGCGTGACCCTGATCAGTGGAGCAACGGGGTTAACTCATCACAGAAACTTTGCTCCGGGTGGTCGACTTGTTACCGCTGGTGATGGCAATATGGTCTTTGAGCGGACCATATAGGACATCCACGGCAAGGCTCCCCAATGGAGCCAGGAACCGCAACAAAACGCAGGATCGCAGTACCGGTCCGGGAGGAGAGGCCGTACACATGTCTGCACGCACTCCAGAGGCAGAGCCACTGCTGACACCAGCAGAGGTCGCGACAATGTTCAGAGTGGACCCGAAAACCGTCACCCGGTGGGCCAAGGCCGGCAAGCTAACGTCGATCCGCACGCTTGGCGGTCACCGCAGGTACCGGGAGACAGAAGTTCGCGCGCTGCTCGCGGGGATTCCGCAGCAGCGCTCAGAGTAGAACCTGGTCGCATCCTGACGCCATGATCGTCAGCGCAGTCGTGCCGGCGCGCGATGAACGCGCCGAAAGCGGCCAGAGAGTAACGCAGGGGGGTCGGCCCCGGCGGCGATGCGCCGCGCAAGGGGGGCTTAGTTCACGGGACACCGCCAGCGAAAGCGCGGTTCCATCGGACGTTGCCGGGGTCGATCCGGCTCCCACGGGGACGAGTGGCCACGATCCGGCCACTGCCGCCGCCACCATAGTGGCGCGCAACTCAGCCACATGCCGCCGTCGGCGGCGTTCACCGGCTGCCTGAATCCGCTCACCGCCGGCCCGCCGCCCACCCTAGCGGCCCGGATCTCACCCGCATGCCGCCGTCGGCAGAGTTCACCGGCTGGCTGAAAGCGTTCACCGTTCTGCCTGAATCTAGGTCATTCCGGGGCGCGGCGCCGGCGTGCCGGGTTCGCTTTTCAAACACCCTCTGTGTCCATAGCCCAACTTTTCGTAATCGCCCCTGCTAAGGCGGTGCGTCAGCAATACTGGTCCGCAGGCCGCCGGCGGCGGCTGACGGCTGCGGGCACCGGTGCGGCGAGTCACGCGACGCGGGTGGACTCGTGACCGGCGGGCCGACGACAGTCTGGGCGAGCCGCAGGGCCCTGCCCGACCGGCGGAGCGTGCCGTCGTTTCAAGGGGAGGATCGCACCATGCGTGATCCGGATTTGGTCTCGCGCGCACAGCGGGCTGCGACAGCGCTGGAGCGGGCCTGGGATCACTGGCGTACGTCGCACGGCTTGGACGCGGAACCGCTGCCGCCCGTGTCGAGCTATGTGGGCTACTCGCTGGAGGAGCCATGGGGGCAGCCGCGTGTCGTTTTCGGCATCGCCGCCGAGGAGGCCGAGCAGCTCGCCACGTTCCTCGATCGTCATCGGCCAGCCGGCCCGGGACAAGCTGGCAACGGCCGGCTGGCCCAGGCTGGCAATGGCCGGCTGGCACCGGCCGGCAGCGGCCAGCCGTCACCGGCTGGCAATGGGGCTGGCAGTGGCCGGCCGTCGCCGGCTGGCAACGGCCTGCCATCCCCGGCAGGCAACGGCAAGCTGTCGCCCGCTGCTCATGGCCTGTCCGCCCAGGACTCCGTGCCCGGCGCGCTCACCGGCGACGCTCCAGGGCCGGGACTGCTCACCGGAGCGGGTGCAGCACCTGGCCGCTCAGCCAGCGAGGAGCCCGCGCCGGGGCCATCCGCTACCGAGACCGCGGCAGCGTACGGGAAATCGCTCTGGCGGCCGAGGAGTCACCGTCACGCGGGGGAACACGCCGCGCAGCGGCCGGCCAGGCAGCACGGCCCGGCGGGAGCGGCTGGGGATAACGCCCTGCCGCCCGCCGAGCCGACGCCGCCGCGCGACCGATCCAGCCAGGGCCAGGACGACGACGACGAAGGCGCGGAACGCGACGGGCTTGTCCCGATGGCCGGCGACATGGCTGGCTGGGCGTCGGGCGAGCTGCCAGGCCAGGCATCGCGCGGGCCGGAGCCCTGGACGTTCGCGGCGCACTCTGACCTTAACCACGCGGAACCATCGAACGGCGAGAGCCGCGGCGGCAGAGCCCACTGACCTGACCAGTCGCCCCGATGTCGCGGCGGTTTGGAGCCACCGTTGCCGGCAGTGCCTCCTCGGCCGGGCCCCGGCTGCGGGAAACTGATCCGGCGCGCTCAGCTTCCTCCCAGGTTCAGGGGTCATACTCCGGGCGGGCGCGAACTCCTCAGCGTCTGTTAACCAGAAGGAGCTGAGCCCGATGCCGGATGCACTGGGGATGCCGGATTCGCTGGGACCGTCCGCACCCGCCGGACCGTCCGGACCCGCCGGACCGGACGGCCGCGGCAGGCGATCACGCCGCCCGCTGATCCTCGCCGGGGTGGCAGTGGCGGCGCTCGGCTCGGGGGCGGGCGTGGCCTTTGCCGCGACCTCGGGACCGTCGTCGCCGGCAGCGTCGGCTAGCGCGATCGCAGCCACGCCGTCGCCGTCCTCATCGCAGCCGTCGCCGTCTCAGCGGCCCGCTGGCGCGGGGCCATGGCGCGGGTTCGCCCGTCCCGGTGGCCGGCCAGGCTTCGGCCGGGCCCGCCATTTCGGCCCGGGCGGCGGCCTGGGCCTGTTCGGAGTGCTGCACGGCCAGTTCGTCGTGCCCCAGGCCGGCGGCGGTTACCGTACCGTCGACGTGCAGCGCGGCCAGGTCACCGCGGTGAGCGCTAGCTCGATCACACTGAAGAGCGCTGACGGATTCACCACGACGTACGCGGTTCAGGCCGCGACCATCGTCGATGCGCAGCGCGGCGGCATCAGCTCCGTGAAGGTGGGCAACCAGGCGACGGTGCTGGCCACCGTCAGCGGTGGCACCACCAGCGCGGCCAGGATCGCGGACAACACGCTGCTGCAGGCCGGCCGCGCCCGCCGGCTCCAGCGCCGCTGAGCCGGGCGGCCTGCCGTGACATCCCGCTGGCATCGCCGACTGTCGGCACCACGGGGGACAATCTGATCCGTGCGGGTCGCGGTGGTAGCGGGGACCGAAAGATCCGCCCTGCTGTGCGAGCTCGCTGAGGACGGCAGCCGGCAGGACAGCCCCGTTCTGGTTAATGATCTTTCTGCTGCGGTGGCACATTATGAGCGGCGCGGCCAGGTGCGGTGGGTGTGGGCCTCCGGGACTGCCGTTTACCCGGCTCTGCTGCGGGCTGGCCAGCGGGTAGCGCGCTGCCATGACGTGGAGCTGGCCGGCCGGCTGCTGCTCAGCCGGGATGGGCAGGCGGGCGGCGGCGTCGCCGTGCCGGTCCCGGATCGCGCCGCCGCCCCGGCCGCGCAGGAAACGCTGTTCGAGCCGGCTGATGCCGCCGCGCCTGACCTCGCCGCCGCGCTGGACGCGCTCGCCGCCGCGCACGCGGATCAGCTGCGCCGGATCGCTGCCGACGAGCACCCGGCGCGGTTCGGCATGCTGGTGGCGGCCGAGTCAGCCGGCGGCCTGGTCGCCGCCGAGATGACGTTCGCCGGGCTGCCGTGGCGGGCCGACGTGCATGACTCGCTGCTGGCCGGGCTGCTCGGCCCGCGGCCGCCCTCGGTCCCGGCCGGGGCGCGCCCTGCCAGGCTGGCGGAGCTCGCCGCCCAGATCGACGAGGCCTTCGGCGGCAGGCGGGTCAACCCGGACTCACCCGCCCAGCTGATCCGCGCCTTCGCCGCCGACGGGGTTCGCGCGGCGTCGACCAGGTTCTCGGTGCTGCGCGAGGTTGACCACCCGGCCGCGCCGCTGCTGATCGAGTACAAGGAACTGGCCAGGCTGAACGCCGCGAACGGCTGGGCCTGGCTGGACAGCTGGGTGTCCGGCGGCAGGTTCCGCCCGGAGTACGTGGTGGGCGGGGTGGTGTCCGGGCGCTGGGCGTCCAGGGGCGGCGGCGCGCTGCAGATCCCGAAGGTGCTTCGCCGCGCGGTGGTGGCCGATCCTGGCTGGGTCTTCGTGGCGGCCGATGCCGCCCAGCTCGAGCCCCGGGTGCTGGCCGCGCTGGCCGGCGACCGGGCCTTCGCCGAGGCGGCGGCCGGCGGCGACCTCTACCTCGCGCTGGCCGGCGCGTTCGGCGGGGACCGGGCGAAGGCCAAGGTCGCCCTGCTGTCCGCCATGTACGGCGGCGCGGGCGGCGAGGCCGGCCAGCTGCTCGGCGTGCTCAGGCGGCGATTCCCGCTGGCCTCGCAGTACGTGGAATCGGCGGCGCAGGCGGGCCAGGAGGGCCGCGTCGTCAGGTCTGTGCTCGGCCGCACGTGCCCGCCGCCGTCGGCCGAATGGCGGGCGCTCACCGAGGAATCGGGCGACCCGGAAAGCTCGCGCGACCCCGGCGCGGGCGCCGCCTCGCGTGCCCGCGGCCGGTTCACCCGCAACTTCGTGGTGCAGGCGAGCGCGGCGGACTGGGCGCTGGTGCTGCTGGCTGGCCTGCGCAGGCGGCTGGCAATGATTTCCATTCCTAACGGAGAGCGCGGGGCCGGGTCGCCGGCGGACGGCCAACATCCGCCGGGGGGCTGGGCGGCGGGGCCGCATCTGGTGTTCTTCCAGCACGATGAGGTGATCGTGCACTGCCCGGAACCCGCGGTGCAGCCGGTGCTTGCCGCGATCCGCGAGGCCGGGGAGGAGGCCGGGCGGCTGGTGTTCGGCGCGACGCCGGTCAGGTTCCCGCTGACGACCGCCGTCGTGAGCTGTTACGCGGACGCGAAGTGACCCGGCGACGTCCGGCTCCGCCGCCGGGCGGCCCGCCGATCGCGGCGATCAGCGGCGTGATCAGGTCAGCGACCAGCGCGGTGATGATCGCGCTGAACGTGACGCCGATGACGACGGCGACCGCGAGGTCGCCGCGCCCGGTCGTGACATGGGCCTGTCGTTCCCGGGGAACTCATCAGCCCGTCGTTGCGGCGGGCCGAGAACACGATCGAACTGGTCGTCACCGACTTCATGCCGCGAGCGCCTAGCCCGGCGCCCCCCACCGGGCGCGGAACCGTTCGATGATCTGCTTGGCCTCGTCCTCCGTGACCTCAACCAGGTCATCTGTCGACTCGGCCCGCTCCCACTGCACGATAAGCGGCGTGAATTGCCAGCCCGAATCACGGGTCAGGGCTTCATCGCGGAACCCTCCGGTGGGAGGTCTTCTTCGCCGCACTAAGCCAGCTGGATCATCTCGGCTAGCCCAACGATCGATGATCGCGTAGTAGGTGATTCTCTCGGCCACCTTCATGCTTCTTTCTTGCGATAGTCGGGTATCGCTGGGGCACCCTCTGGTACTGCGACTTGTGCAGCGACCTCACCCTGGAACGCATAAAGCTCATCTCGTTCGAGATCCGAAGCTGCTGGGCTCCGGATGCGCTCGTATGCCTGGTGAGTGAGCTGCTTGGCGCTGAAGCTCTCTAGGGTATGGAATTGCACCTCAACCAACTGACCAGCAGGCGTCCGCCATCGGGTGTTGATACCTCTGTACTGCGCGCTGTCCCAGGAATTCCTACTGAATTCCATTTCGTAACCGTTTTGTCCTAGTTCTTGACAGACATCCCTGTAGCCGTCGACATAGCGATTAGCCTCGATCTGATAGGTGTATCGCACCGCGTCCGGAAGGTTGTCGCCGATCTGACCAATCGACCGGTCGGGCTTAGCGCGCAACTCCTCTGCAACTTTCTCCTTGAAGCGATCTTCGCCTTTGAGGCAGTACTGCAGCCCGACGAGGCGCGCGCCTGGCACGTCGGCCTCGACGGCCTTCATCGTCCGGCTGACCTCGGGCTCGGCCTTGCTCACTCGGTCCAGCGCGTGCTCGGTGACGAGGTTCTCCTCGTAGTTGAGGTAGCGACCCGCGTCGCCGCGCCAGGATCCTGGCTCGTCATCTGACCGTTCGACCTCAGATCGCTGCTTGGCGGGCCAGTACTCGATATGCCGCTCCCACAGCTGTTGCAGCCGCGGCAGCGCTGCCTGCCATCCCTCGCTGCCGCTGTCGTCCCCCCGCTCCGGCTCACTTTCCGCGTGCTCCGCCTCCGCACGCTCCGCGTCCGCATCGCCTGGCTCCGCGTGCTCCGCCTCCGCATGGCCTGGCTCCGCATGCTCGTCATCCTCCGGAGCGGACTCGAACTCCCTGAGGTCCGCAATCGGCGGCTTCGGGCTCCCGTCCTCGTTATTGGGCGATGACGGGTGACCGTCGGCAAGCCGCGTGAGCCGTTGCTGTAAGGCCGTCCGCGAGTCCGCCCGCACCCGGTCAGCCGAGCCGTTCTGGTCGGCTCCGCCGCGCTTATCGCCCGGGGGCTTGAGATCGTCCGGCCTGTCAGGCAGGTCGCTAACTCCCATCCGCTCGTCCCAGCCCTCTCCGCGCACGCCGGCAATGGCCACATCGTAGGGAGCTGGCGGCTGCCAGGAAAGGCCGCGGAACTGTCGGCCGTGCCGAGATGGCCAAGGCACCGCGGCCGGCCCGGCCCAGGGCCCGGCCCTGGCCGACACGGGACATTCAGAACGCGGGAGACTGCGGACAGCGTCAGCTGTGATGGCAGGCCTGGTCATCCGGCCACATGGCAGGTGGCTTCGGAGCTACGCTCGGCCGGTAACCGTTTTGTCGCGCCCAGCCGCGGGCGTGCCGTTCGAAGGTTCTCCGACGGATGTCGGTGGACGGCACGTAGCGGTGCTCCGGCCGATTTGAGAGGCGAAAATATGTATTGCTCGCAGTGCGGCGGGGAAGTCGCCGCAGGGTTGGCTACGTGCCCCAGTTGCGGGGCAGCGCAGCGCGGGTTCGGAGTTCAGGAAGCCGCTGGTTTCGAAGACAAGGGAGCACAGGCTCCACCGCCGCCATCGGCCCCTGCTACTCAGTTCAGTTTCGACGCTAAGCGATGGACGCGCAGCGATCAGATTGTTGGGGGAGCCACTCTGGTCATGCTGATCTCGCTCTTCCTGCCGTGGTTCACTGCGAGCGACGCGTTCATCAGTGTCTCGGTGAACGGGCTGTGGCACGGCTGGGAGTACATCACCCTGATCGTCGGACTGGCCATGATCGCCTACCTCGTTCTGCGCGCGGGATTCCGGGACCTTCAGGTCAAGCTTCCGTTCGGTCATGATCAACTGCTGCTCGCGGGCGCTAGCGTCAACGTCGTGCTCGTGCTCCTTGGCTTCCTGATCAGGCCAGCGAGCGGCTTTGGCTGGACCTTCGGAGCATTCATCGGGCTCATCGCCGCGATCGTGGCGGTCTTCCCGCTGGCCCGTCCTTTCATCCAGGCCCGTAACAGCCGCTGAGACCGTTCAGGCCCATGGCGTCCGTTGCAGGCGCAGCGCCCGGTGGCCGTGCCCTGCTCAGGTAGCCGATTACTGGCGCACCGATCTTCGGCAGCCGGGTCCGTGGTAAGCAATGTGCATGGCGGACGACACCGGCCGGGCGGATGGCGCGGCCATCGGTGCGCTGTGAGTGACAACTTCGCGGTCAGCGTCCGCGGCGTCGTGATCCCGCCCGACGAGCTCTCATGGCGATTCTCCCGTTCCCCGGGTCCCGGCGGGCAGTCGGTGAACACGACCGAGAGCCGGGTCGAGCTGTCCTATGACGTTGCTGCATCCGACGCGCTCTTCCCGGCGCTGAAGCAGCGGGCACTTCGGGCGCTCGCTGGCCGGATGACCAATGGCGTGGTGACCGTGACCGCCTCCGAGCACCGCTCCCAGCTCCGCAACCGGCAGGCGGCCGCGACCAGGATGTCCGCGCTGCTTACCGACGCGACGGCTCCGCCGCCGCGACCCAGGCGCCCGACCAGGCCAAGCCGCGCGGCACGAGAACGCCGGCGCGCGGACAAGCAGCGGCGCGCGCAGCTCAAGCGGATGCGGCGATCCACCGAGGACTAGCACCCCCATCAGGCAGCGGTCAGCGCCGCCAGCCTGGTGACGGTGTTCCAGTTGCGTGACGTCGCGGTGACCGCGAGGCGCTTCTCCAGGAAGTTGTTGGTGAGCTTGGTCTCCGCTGCACCTCCTGGGCACCACAAGTAGGCCTCCGCCCCGCTGATCCAGATCCGGTCGGGATCGAATGACATCGACTCCATCGCGCTGACCGCCTCGGGAGACGGCGCGGCCGACAGGAAGGCGACAAAGAAACGGGACGGGTTCTCCGGGCCGTCCGGCAGCGGGCTGCGCTGAACGACGTCGGCCAGTTCCGCGGCGGTCCTGATGACGACCTTGACGTCCATCGCGAACTCGCCTGCGATGCCATCGGCGATGGCCCGCGCCAGTTCCTGCGGCTGGCCAGGGCTACTGAACACCACGTTGCCGCTCTGCAGGTGAGTAACCACGTCGGCGTAGCCGAGATCCGCCATCAGGTCGCGCAGCGCGGCCATCGCGATCTTCTTGTTGCCGCCGACGTTGATGCCCCTGAGCAGCGCCGCGTACCGCATCGTCGGTGAGCCACCTTCCCCGCCTCGGGCCAGCTACCAGGCAACGCTCTCACGGCCATGCCCCGGCCGGCAGCTGGCGGGCCGGCCGGAGCGCCAGCGGCCGCAGTCACATCTCAGGCATCAGCCAGTATCGCGCTGGCATCGCCAATGGCGTGGCTGGGACTTCGCTGCAGCTGTTACCGCAGTGAAGTCCCAGCCACGCGGTTCATCAGCGCCCAGTTGTCCATTGTGGCCGTGATCATGCGCAACTAGCCTGTGCCGATGGGTCATCAGCGCAGGATCCGCCGGCCCGGGGCGATACTGCGAGCCGCCGGGCTTATCGCTGCGCTCGTCGCGGTCAGCCTGGCGGCCGCGTCCTGCGGGGCCTCGGGCCCAGCCGCTGCCAGCCAGACGATGAACCAGGCACGGGTGAGCGCGGCGATTGCCAGGAAGGTCTGCCATCGGCCAGCTCAGTCAAGTACCCCGGTTCCGGCGTCAGCGCGCCAGCAGGCACCCCTGCCCCCGCCCGCCGCGGTGATTCGCGTCGACCAGGTGGGTTATCCGGCGGCGGCGCCGAAGCTGGCCGAGGTGATGGCGTCATCCGCGCAGGCCGGCGGCCCGCGCTGGGTGCTGGTGCGAGCGGGCAGCTGCGCTATCGCGGCCTCCGGGGTGGCCACGCAGGATCTTGGCGCATGGAGCAAGCGGTACGGCTGGGTGCGGGCCGTCCGCTTCTCCGGCGTCCGGACCGCCGGCCGGTACCGGATCGGCCTTGCCGCCGACCCGTCCGTCACGTCACCCTGGTTCCAGATCGGGTCCACCCGGCAGCTTTACGCTCAGCCCCTGGCCAACGCGCTGTCCTTCTACCGCAATGAGCGCGACGGCCCCGACTTCATCCGCTCCGCGCTGCGCACCGCGCCCGGCGACCTGAACGACGAGCGCGCCATGACCTACCGGACGCCGCACGTCAACGACAACGGGGATTTCAGGGGCAGCCTGGCGAGATTCGCCACCGGCGTCACCATCAACGCGTCCGGCGGCTGGTTCGACGCCGGCGACAATCTGCATTTCGTCGAGACCACCAGCTATGCCGTCGCGATCATGCTGCAGGGCATCGAGTCGTTCCCCGGTCAGATGGGCGCCACGGCGCCCGCGAATTTCACCAGCGAGGCCAGGTTCGGCCTGGACTTCCTGCAGCGCATGTGGAACGAGCGGACCAAGACGCTCTACTACCAGGTCGGCACTGGCGAGGCGAATAACTATTACTTCGGGGATCATGATATCTGGCGGCTGCCCCAGGCGGATGACCATTACATGGGATCGAATCCGCGTTACGTCTATATCCGGCATCCGCCAGTTTTCCGGGCGGGCAAGCCGGGATCGGTTATCAGTCCCAACCTGGCCGGGCGCCTGGCCGCCGACTTCGCGCTGTGCTACCGCGTCTATCGCGGCACCGATCCGGCTTACGCCGCCCGGTGCCTGCGGTCAGCGGAGACCGTGTACTCGCTGGCCGGGACGCACTGGCACGGGCCGCTGCTCACGGCCGCGCCGCAGGACTTCTACCCGGAGACCACGTGGCGGGACGACATGATGCTCGGCGCCACCGAGTTGTCGCTGGCGCTTCATGCCGCGGGCAGCCCCGGTAATCTCCCGGCCGGCCTGCCGGTGCGCTCGGCAGCGACCTACCTGCGGGACGCCGCCGCCTGGGCCAGCGACTGGGTACACGGGCCGACCGCGCTGTCCGACACGCTCAACCTGTACGACGTGAGCGCGCTCGCCGACTACGAACTCGACCTGGCCATCGGGCAGCAGCATGTCAGCGGCCTGGCCGTCACGCAGGCGGCGCTGCTGGGGAACCTGCGGGCCCAGCTTGAGAAGGCGATCGGAATCGCCCGCGGCGACCCGTTCGGCTTCGGGTTCGCCTGGGATCAGTGGGACACCACTACCCATGGCGCCGGCCTGTCGATCATGGCGAACTCCTACGACGCGCTGGTACGCCGGCCGGTTTTCGCGACGTGGGCGCAGCGCTGGCTCGATGACATCCTCGGCGCCAACGCCTGGGGAGTGTCGCTCATCGTCGGCGACGGGACGATCTTCCCTGACTGCATGCAGCACCAGATCGCCAACCTGGTCGGCTCTCACGACGGGAAGCCGCCGGTGCTCGCCGGAGCGACGGTGGAGGGACCGAACTCGTTCGCCGCCACCGGGACGGTGCCGAACATGCGGCCCTGCGTGGCCAACGGGCCCGGCAACGTCCCCTATTCGGCATTCCGTGGTCATCACGCTGTATTCGCGGATAACGTCCAGTCCTACTCGACCGTGGAGCCCGCCATCGACCTGACCGCATTGACCCCGCTGGCGTTTGCCTGGCAAAACAATGCCACCAGCCTGGCACGAGCACTGCCCTGAGCGCGCCCGCCGCCGGCGGCCGTAGGCTCAGCGGGAAGCACGTCGCCAGGCGCATCGTCAGGTAGCGGGAGGATCGATGGCTGATCGGCTGGACGGGACGGTCGCGCTGGTCACCGGCGCCTCAAGCGGCATCGGCGCCGCCGCGGCGCTGGAGCTGGCCAGCCACGGCGCCGCGGTCGCGCTGGCCGCGCGCCGGTCCGGGCGGCTGGACGAGCTGGCGGCTCGGATCCGCGAGAAGGGCGGGGTCGCCGTCGTGCTCCCGGCGGACGTCAGCAGCGAGCAGGAGGCTGTCCGGCTGGTCGAGCGCACCGTGGCCGAGCTCGGGCGGCTGGACACGCTGATCAACAACGCCGGGGTGATGCTGCTCGGCCCGGTCGAGGACGCGCCGACGGACGAGTGGCGGCGGATGGTGGAGGTCAACCTGCTCGGCCTGATGTACTGCGCGCAGGCTGCCCTGCCGCACCTGGTCAGCGCGGCGGAAGACGGGCCGCGGCGGGTCGCCGACATGGTCAACCTCAGCTCCGTGGCGGGCAGGATTGCCCGCAGCGGCAACGCGGTTTACAACGCGACGAAGCACGGCGTCGGGGCGTTCAGCGAGGCCCTGCGCCAGGAGGTCACCACCCGGCATGTCCGCGTGTCGCTGATCGAGCCCGGCGTGACCGAGACCGAGCTGGCCGGCCACAACCGGCCGGAGGTCCTGGAGCAGATCAACCGGCGCTTCGGCGACATCACCCGGCTACGCGCCGTCGACATCGCCGAGACCATCGGCTTCGTCGTGACCCGGCCCCGGCACATGCTCGTCAACGAAGTCATGATCCGGCCCACAGAGCAGGAATAACGCAGTAGCCCGCGGCCGGTCTCGCCGAGACGGCGGGATCGGCCACGAGGCCTGCGCTTGAGGACCTTAGCTGTTCCAGCTCCGCGACGAGGCGCGCGGCGCCGACGCTGAAGCCGCCCGGGGGGACCACTCCCGGCGGCCGCTGCCCTGGCTGGCCCGGCTACCGCCCTGGGCTGGCCGGCTGCGGCGGGACGGGTTCCTGGCCGGCGCGGCCTGCGGCGGGTGCGGCGGCGGGGTCGGCGCGGGCGGGACTGGCGTCCCCGAGGTCGCGATCGCGCGGACCACGTGATGCCCTGCCTGGACGTCGTCCCTGGTGGCGGTCACCCCGGCGGCGACGTGCATGCGGCCGACGTCACGCGCCTGGGCGTGGTCGACGAGCGCGACTACCATGCCGCTGGCGCCGGCCCTTGCCGTCCGGCCAGACCGGTGCAGGTAGTCCTTGTGGTCATTCGGCGGGTCGAAGTGGACGACAAGCTCCACATCGTCCACGTGAATGCCGCGGGCGGCGACGTCGGTGGCGACCAGCACGCGCGGATGGCCGGCCGCGAAGGCGGAGAGCGCCCGCTGGCGCTGGTTCTGGTTCAGGTTGCCGTGGATGGCGACGGCGTCGACGCCCTCCCGGCGGAACTGCTTGGCGAGCCGGTCGGCGCCGTGCTTGGTGCGCACGAAGAACAGGGTGCGAGCCGGCCGGCTGGCGATCTCCGCCGCGACCGGAAGCTTGTCCTGCGCGGACATCACGAGCATGCGATGCTCGGCGGTCCCGCCGTCCAGCACCTCGGTGGCGACGGCGTGCACGGCCGGGTCGCTGAGGTAGGCGCGCACCAGCTGGCTGACGCCGCGATCCAGCGTGGCGGAGAACAGCATTCGCTGCCCGCCGGGCGGGGTGGCGTCGAGTATGCGGGTGACGGCGGGCAGGAAGCCGAGGTCGGCCATGTGATCGGCCTCGTCGAGGACGGTGATGTCGATGTCGGCGAGCGTGACCGCGCTACGCTCCATCAGGTCGATCAGCCGGCCAGGGGTAGCGACGACGATGTCGACGCCGCGCCGGATCTGGTCGATCTGCCGCCCGATCGGGGCGCCGCCGTACACGGTCGTCACGCTCACGCCCAGCGTCCGGCCGAGCGGCGCGAGCACCTCGGCTACCTGCCGGGCCAGCTCGCGGGTGGGGACGAGGATCAGCCCGCGGGGCGCCTTGTCACGCCGGCCGCCCGTGGCGGCGGCGAGCCTGGTCAGCATCGGCAGGCCGAAGGCGAGCGTCTTGCCCGACCCGGTCTGCGCGCGGCCGAGTACGTCGCGGCCGGCCAGCGCATCCGGCAGGGCACGGGCCTGGATGGCGAAGGGCACGTCGATGCCGCGTACCGCCAGCGCATCGACGACCGCGCCGGCCAGCCCGAGCTCGCGGAAGGTCGTCGGCTCGGGCGCCGGGACCAGGAGTGCGGCGGCCAGCGCGCGATCGAGCTCGCTGGACTGATCGTCGCGGCGGACGGCGAATCTGTTGTCACGGCGGACCGCGGGGCCGTTGCGCGCGGCGCTGCTGCCGCGGCGGGGCCCGTCTGGTCGTCGGCGGGGGTCGGCGGCGCGGCGGCTGGGATCAGCGGCTCGGCGTCGCGGGGCTGTCGCACGTTGGCGGCCAGCACTTTGGGGCATGGATTAACTCCGTCAGCAGTTCGGGGCCGCGTAGCGGGAGAAGATCTCGGCGACGGCGGCGTGCCCTCTGGCTCACCGGGAAGCGAACTGCTCACAGAAGCGACCACGCGGGCAACTCGCCCGCGGGAGTGGCGGCAGCAGGTGCCGCTCTGGAGGTAACGCTATCAGTAGGACCGGATGTTCCCGCACGTGCCCAGTCCGAGCCCGGCACGGCGGGCGCGGAGCCGGTTCCGCGTCACGGGCGCCGGACGTCGGTAATAGTCACGGCGCGCTGGTGCCCGACCGCCCGTAGGCGTCCTGCAGCCGGACGATGTCCTCCCGCCAGCCGGCCCCGGCCGTTGACGATTCCACGAACGTCACGTCGGTGATGGCCGTCACCCGGTGCAGAACGCCGGGCGGCAGGTGGATGGTGTCGCCCGGGCCGAAGCGCCGCTCGGCCAGCTGGTCGGCCGCCGGGCCGTACAGCACGAGGGCCTCGCCGGAGAGCACGCTGATGGTCTCTTCCTTCTCCCGGTGGTACTGCAGGCTCAGGGACTGCCCGGTCGCCACGTAGATGATCTTGCCGACGTACTTGCCCTCGACGGCGGCGAATATCAGCTCGTGGCCCCAGGGCTTGTCCTGCCGGCTCGCCCGGTAGATCTCGGCCGGCGCGGCGCGGACCGCCGGATCGATGCTGTCGTGCTGGCGGGTCACCTGGCCTCCCCCTCGGCTGGTCCACCACAAGACGCCGCGCAAGGCCTGGCCAGCAATTTTCCAGGGCGGATCAGCGCGATTCGCGGAAAACCCCGGCGACCAATGAAATCAAGCGAAGCCAGGGTGCGAATGCCAGAGTGCGGGTGACTCGGCGCGAGTCACCCGCACCCGTCTCCACAGCCCGCCCGAGAGCGGGCCGTTACAGCCGTGCCAGCTAGATCAGAGCGGGCGGACCTGCTCAGCCTGCGGGCCCTTGGCGCCCTGGCCGGCGGTGAACTCGACCCGCTGGTTCTCCTGGAGGCTGCGGAAACCGTCAGCCTGAATCGCGGAGTGGTGAACAAAGACGTCGGCGGTGCCATCGTCGGGGGCGATGAAACCATAGCCCTTGTCGGCGTTGAACCACTTCACGGTGCCCTGAGGCATGTACATTCTCCTACTTGACGATCTCCGGGTTCCACGGATGAGGATCCCGGGTTGCTGCGACAACGTGCCACTGTAACTGATGGCCAGACTGCCGGTCTTCTTGGGAGCCTCCCGCCGATGTGGCAGACGATGTCACGGGTGCGCGGAAACTTTTCCCGGCTGCAACCAGCATCATCCAACACCATCACGCGGCTGAATGCTCTCGATATCGCGAGTTCGATCCTATCGGTGTCCCCACGCGCGCGCACACCGGGGATACGCCGGGGATCTGCCGTCCGTTATGCCCGCCGTGCTAGTCCGGTTTCCTGCCCTGCATCCGCTGTACCTGCATCGCGATGCCGTCCAGCACGCAGTCGAGGCCGAACTCGAAACGCTCATCCCTGACTGCTATGTCCAACACGACCGTAGAGGCCATCCGATCAGTCCCTCCGCCCTGGAACATGGCCAGGAACCCGAGAACCTCGTGCCAGCAAGCCCTCTCGCCGGCCGGCAGGCCAGGCGCCGATTGCAGGGTTCCGTAGGCTGGGCGGGACACCGTCCTCAGATTGGCCCTTCCATGCGCCGCTATCCGCCTGCCCGCCGGGGCCCTGACGCCGATGACTATCACGGCGAGCGTGTCAGTGACCCCTACCGATGGCTTGAGGTCACCGAGGATCCCGATGTGGCCGGCTGGATCAAGGCGCAGAACGAGCTGACCGAGAGCTTCCTGGCGGGCGCGGGTGATCGCGAGGCCATCCGGGCACGGCTGACGGAACTCTGGAACTACCCCAAGGCCGGCGTCCCGTTCGAGCGCGGCGGCCGCTGGTTCCAGTCCCGCAACTCGGGACTTCAGTCACAGCCCGTGCTGTATGTGATGGAGGCGCCGGACGCCGAGGGGCGCCCGCTGCTCGACCCGAACGGCCTCTCCCCTGACGGCACGGTCGCCGTCAGCGAGATCAGCGTCAGTGGTGACGGCACGCTGCTCGCGTACGCGACGAGCGCCATGGGCTCGGACTGGCTGACCTGGCACGTGCGGGACGTTACGACCGGCGCCGACGCCGGCGACGTGATCGAGTGGTCGAAATTCTGCGAGGCGTCGTGGCGCGCTGACGGGTCAGGCTTCTACTACGGCGCGATCGAGCCAGCCACCCCGGGCGCGGAGTACCGGGAGGCGAACAGTCCGCAGCGGATCTTCTTCCACCGCATCGGCACGCCGCAGCGCGACGATGAGCTCGTCCTCGCCGCGCCGGAGCCCGACTGGCTGCCGTACGCGCAGGTGAGCGACGACGGCCGGTACCTGATCGTCTCGACAGAACGCGGATCGACCGAGAACCAGGTGCATGTACTCGACCTGGCGGATCCCGGGGCCGGCTTCCTGGCGCTGGTGCCCGACTTCGCCAGCAAGGCGATCGTGGTGACCAACGTCGGGACGACCTTCTACCTCCTCACCGACGACGAGGCGGAGCGGCAGCGCCTGGTCGCCGCCGACCTCGCCGCGCCCGGCCGGCGGAACTGGCGCCAGGTCATCCCCGAGGCCGGCGAGACCCTGCTGGAGGCGCACTACTTCGGCGGCAGCTTCGTCTGCCATTACCTGCGCGACGCGCATTCGGTGCTGCGGGTGCATGCACTCGACGGCGCTTACCTCCGGGACATCCCGGTACCCGGCATGGCCTCGCTGGGCGGCAGCGCCAGCTACCGCGGCATCGAGGGGCGCCCAGCCAGCGACATCGTGCATTTCGAGATCGTCTCGTTCACCGAGTCGGGCTCGCTCTGGTCACACCGGCTGTCGACGGGGCAGACCACCCTCGTCCGGCCGTCCGGCGCGCGGCTCGACCCTGGTGACTACGTCACCGAGCAGGTGCTCGCGCCGTCCGCGGACGGCACGCGGGTTCCGTTGTTCCTGACCCGGCGCCGCGATCTGGCGGCCGACGGCGCCGCGCCCGTGCTGCTGTACGCGTACGGCGGGTTCGACGTAGCGATCACGCCCTGGTTCTCGGCGCTCTGGGCGGCGTGGCTTGACCGGGGCGGCTTGCTCGCCGTGGCGATACTGCGCGGCGGAGGCGAGTACGGCAAGGCATGGCATGAGGCCGGCCGCCTTGGCCGCAAGCAGAACGTCTTCGACGACTTCTGCGGATGCGCGCGCTGGCTCGCATCCTCCGGGTGGTCGCGCCCGGGCCGCATCGCGATCATGGGCGGATCTAACGGAGGGCTGCTCGTCGGCGCGTGCATGACCCAGCAACCCGAGCTGTTCGGCGCCTGCGTCGCGGAGGTCGGGGTCTTCGACATGCTGCGGTTTCACAAGTTCACGATCGGCTGGGCCTGGACGACCGAGCTGGGTGACCCCGGCAAACCGGACGAGTACCCGTGGCTGCGCGCCTACTCGCCGCTGCACAATGTCCGGGTAGGCACCCGTTACCCGCCGACCCTGCTGCTGACCGGCGATCACGACGACCGGGTCGTTCCCGGTCACTCGCTGAAATTCGCCGCGGCGTTGCAGGCCGCCCAGGGCGGCGACGCGCCGATCCTGCTGCGGGTCGAGACCGGGACAGGCCACGGGGCTGGCAAGCCGACCGGCAAGGCGATCGCCGCCGGCACCGACGTGCTGGCCTTCCTGGACGCGGTCATCGGCCCGGCCCAGGCAGCCGGCTGACCGGCGTCGCCACCGGCAATCTGGCTATGGGCTGGCCGAGACCAGCCTGGTTACGGCTTTGGCCCGTTATGGCTCCGTCAGGAACTCGTACCCGAACTCGCCGTTCTCGACGCCCGCCAAGAAGTCGCGCCAGCTGCTGGCCGAGAAGGTGATGACGTTCGCAGGGCTCTCGGAATCACGCACCCCGATTCGCCCGTCAAGGGACGCGACCTCGACACACGTGCCGCCGTTGCAGGAGCTGCTGTGCCTCCACTCAATCCCATCGGACCGTCCCCCTGTCACAGCATCCTCCAGGCATTGAACAAGATCATATTCTCGGACGCTTGCACGACTTCCCGGGCTGTCGCAGGACGATGCTAAGCATGAATAATTAGCCTTTGTCAACCAAGCAATGTGTGACAGCAGCGATTCTCGTGACCAAAGTTTCTCATGGCACAGGTGAGGGAGGCCGACCATACGGTCGGCCCCCCTCGGAATCCCCGTTGAAATAGCAGGCCGTCAGAGCCTGTCAAAATCTCCGTGCTTTATCCCCGCAATAAATGCTCCCCACTCAGATCGAGTATATCTAAGCACTGGGCCATCAGGATTCTTGGAGTCCCCCAGGACGATCATCTTCCCGCTCGGCGCCACCCGGATGCACGCGCCTCCGTTGCAATTCCGCGCGATGCGCCAGGAGAGTGCGCCCTGATCTGCTGAAACTTGCCGTGCCATCGTATAGTTCTCCTTGTCTGTAGCATTACTGCTGTACATAACCGAATCTGGCTTAATCCTCATGCATTTTCTTGGCGGCCTCAGCTACCAGATTGACTGAGTCCTTAGGGCTCAACGCGGCGTCCCGCAGGTACTCAAGGGCCTCGCGGTAGCGCTCTATCTCACTGGGACGCTCCAGATAGAGATGGCTAACGAGCCCTTCGACGAACACAAGCGCAGGCAGGGGTGAGTCACTAAACTCCAGCAAGTCAAAGTTGCTGTCAGCGCTGGCATGCGCGCCCACGTGAAACGGGATGACCTGCACAGTTACCTTTTCCTCCGCGGCGAGCTGAACGATCCTGTCGAGCTGGTCACGCAGGACGGCCTTGCCGCCCACCTCGCGGTACAGCACTGCCTCATCCAGCAGCGCCCGGTAACGCGGCGGCGTGTCGCCGTCTAGCAGTCGCTGACGCCGAAGCCGTGCCTCCACCCGCTGGTCCAGGATGCGTGCGTCAATTTTCCGCTCGATGCCCCTGATGATGGCGCGGGCGTAGTCCTTGGTCTGCATCAGGGGGGGCACGAAATACATCGCAAAGGAGGTAATAATGGAGGCTTCCTGCTCGAGTCCGATGAAGGGCGACAGCTTGAGGTCGTCGTACTGCGTCCACCATCCGGGCTCCCGGGCCTGCCGGGCCAGGTTCATGAGGTCGGCGGTGTCCTGCTCGCTGACGCCGTAGATCTGGCAAAGGTCGCGGACATCGCGCAGGCTGGCGCGGCGTGATCCGGTTTCGATCCTGCTGATCTTGGTCGCGGAACAGAGCATCTTCTTGGCCACGTCATCGACCGTAAGGTCCAGGCCACCGCGCAACTCCCGCATGCGCACGCCGAGTTCCCGCTGGCGCACGGTCGGATTCGCCTCTGCCATGCCCGCGCCCTCCGGGACGGTTGTCCTGTGCTCGCGCCAGAACGCCCGACCGCATGTTTCATCGGGCGACGTGGCGATGGCGGACGACCATAGCCTCTGGCACTTGCCAAGATTCGACCGCGTCATGCTAGCACGACACGGCCGCCAGCGGACAACGTTCCCCCGGGCGTTTTGCCGCGATGGGTGAGAGCTAGGGATTTCCGCTCTGAACAGGCACGACCTCATCCTGACCACGCCCGCCGGCCGGCAGCGAGGGTGTCCGGACGGTCCGGACCGCTAGCACGGCTCCGCAGGGCGATCCCGAACTCAAGATCGACAAGTGCCATAGTTTATGGCCATTGGCAATTGCCACCAGCTGTGCGATCCTATAGGTAGTGGCCGCGCCGCCGACGTAGCGCGAGAAGTCGCGGAGCGCGACGCATGAGGCTAGAGGGGAGGACGATGCGTAAGGCACAGGACCGGAGTTCCTAGGCGCGGGCTGTCAGCGGTTGGCGGGCTGACGTTTCGCAATATCGCTATGCCTAGAAATAGAGCACGGCCGATGGTTGCGCATCGACCGTGCTGATGACAGGACCCGCCTCTGCTCAGGAAGGGCTCGTGTCGTGCCTCATGTTACCTCCCATGGCGCCGGATGCAAGATCCAGTATCCAGCGCTATGGCCCGCCGTTCGCTGGCGGCCGGTGACGGAGTCCCACGGTCGGGCACTTGCGGAAATCCACATTCGCTGGCGACGACGAAAGGAGGTGGTGAAAATGTTCGTCGCTCAAGGAACACCACAGGCCGTGGAATCCGTCCGGACAGTCATCGTGCTATTCGCGGTAATCTCCGTGCTCTTCTGGAAGCCGCTGCTAAAGATTGCCGTGGCCATCGCGGCAATAGCGATCGTCGTGCTGCTCGCCTCTGGCGCGATCCTGATACTCCAGAGCATCCATCATGCAAACTAGGTGAACGGAGCCTGCCGATTGGCGCTTGCGATGAGATGCCAATCGGCAGGACGAGACAAGCCGCCGGACCGACGGCGCGTCCGGCCTCCGCGCGCCGGGGTTCCGGCAGGCCCGCCCGGCCGGCCGGCCAGGCCGGAATCGCGGTAACGCCCGGCCGCAGGGGGTGAGCGGCCATCCTGGGAAAGTGGCATGGCTGCCCGGGCGGCCCGGTCGACCGCAGCGACGGAGGACATCAGTGAGCCGAACGGATAGTGCGCGGCACATGCCGGCCCGTCAGGCAGCGCGGGTACCGGGGTGGGCGGAACCCGAGCTCGCCACGCTGACCACGGAAAGGTTCTCCGACCCCGGCTGGATCTTCGAGCGGAAGCTGGACGGCGAGCGCTGCCTGGCCTTCCGGGAAGGCCCGGCGGTGCGGCTCATGACCCGCAACAAGAGGCAGATCAGCGCCAGCTACCCCGAGCTGGCCGCGGCGCTGGCGGCGCAGCCGCCGATCGACTTCATCGTCGACGGGGAGATCGTCGCCTTCGAGGGCAACCAGACCAGCTTCGCCCGGCTGCAGCGGCGCATGCAGGCGGCCGACCCGGCACCGGACCTGCTCAGCAGCGTGGCGGTGTACTTCTACCTCTTCGACGTGCTGCATATCGGCGGGCACGACGTCCGCGGCCTGCCGCTGCGCGAGCGCAAGGGCCTGCTCCGCGAGCTGATCTCCTTCGACGACCCGCTCCGTCTCACCCCGCACCGCAACGGCCAGGGCGAGGCGTACTGGCGGGAGGTATGCCGCCGGGGCTGGGAGGGGGTGATCGCCAAGCGGGCCGACGCGCCGTACCGGGCCGGCCGGAGCCGGGACTGGCTGAAATTCAAGTGCGGCAGCTCGCAGGAATTCGTCGTCGGCGGCTACACCGACCCGCGCGGCGAGCGGACCGGGCTCGGCGCGCTGCTCCTCGGCTACTACGACGCTCGCGGCCAGCTGGTCTATGCCGGCAAGGTCGGCACCGGCTTCGACGACCAAACCCTGGCCAGCCTGCACGCGGCCCTGAGCGGCATGGAGCGCGAGCAGCCGCCGTTCGATGACGGCGACCTGCCGGGGCCTGGCGTGCACTGGGCCGAGCCCCGCCTTGTCGCTCAGGTGGCGTTCGCCGAGTGGACGCGGGCCGGCCAGCTGCGCCACCCGACGTTCCAGGGCCTGCGCCGCGACAAGGATCCCGCCGATGTGGTCCGCGAGACGCCCGCCTCCGGTGTCACAAGCCGACACGGGCCTCGTAAGCAGCCGTGATGAGGCTGGCGCAGGTGCCGAGTGGCAGCGCGGTGCTGTCGATCTGCAGATGGTAAAAGCCGGGGTCATCGATGTCGACGCAGTAGAGCCGTCGCACGTACTGGGCGCGGGCGCGATCGACCTCGGGCAATAGCCGCCGCGCGGCTGGCGCGTCAACGTTCTCGATGCGTGCAGCCTGGGCGATGCGGGCCTCCTTCGGCCCGAAGAGGCGCACCCGCAGCACATCCGGCCTGTCGCGGCACGCGGCGCCGCCCGCCCGGCCGAGGATGACCGCCCCCATCCTGAGCGCCTCGTGAATGATGGCCTCGGCCTGCTCACGGAAGAAGTCGGCGTCGTCCGGCGGCGGGACGGCCGCGTGCGGCGGAGCCGCGTCGGTGCCGGCGCCGAGCGCGCCGCCGGCCAGCGGCGCGAGCACGGCGAGGAACCGGTCGACCAGCGGCCGCCTGATCGCGCCGCCCTCGGCCTCCTGGACGGACACATGCAGCTGCGCGGCGACGCGCGAGCTGATCGCGCGGTCGAGTAACGGCAGTCCCAGCCGCTTGGCGACCTCGGGGGCGATAACGCTTCCGCCGGCGCCGTAGCCGGCCGAGATGGTCACTCCGGGCATTTAGTGCATCCCTCCGGGGGCGAGCGGAACGGCGTCGGCGGCGGTGTCGGACGGGCCGTCACCGGCTGCCGGGGGTTTGGTGTTGCTGGTTCGCAGCTGGACCTGCCTGATGAACAGCGCGGCGATGACGCTCAGGATCGACACGGGCACGGCGACCAGGAACAGCCTGTCGATGGCGTGCGAGTAGGCCTGGATAATGATCTCGTGCAGGGCGGGCTGGGTCCGCTTCAGCGCGTCAAGCGCGTCAGGGCTCTGCACGAACTCGGCCTCCTTGTTCCCTCCGCCGGCCAGATCCGCCGCCGGAAGCGTGTGCGCGAGTTCGTAGCCGATCCGCGCGGTCAGCACGGCCCCGAGAGCCGACGCCCCGATCGCCCCGCCCATCGAGCGGAAGAAGGTGACCGACGAGGTCGCGACGCCCATCTGCTTCATCGGCACCGCGTTCTGCACGACGAGCGTCAGCACCTGCATGAACAGGCCGAGCCCGCAGCCGAAGACCAGGATGTAGAGACCCACGACGACCAACGACGTGTGCGCGCCGAGCTGAGTCAGGAGCGCCAGCCCCACGGTCACCAGGATCGTGCCGGCCAGCGGGAACCAGCGGTACCTGCCGGTCCGGGAGATATACCGGCCCGAGCCGATACTCATCACCAGCAGGCCGATCAGCAGCGGCAGCAGCAGCAGGCCCGATTCGGTCGCCGAGACGCCGTGCACGAGCTGCAGGTACTGCGGCAGGAAGGCGAGCGCGCCGAACATCGCCACGCCGCTGACGAAGGAGACGATGTTGGCCACGGTGAAGATCTGCATCCGGAACAGATCAAGCGGCAGGATCGGCTCGGGTGCCATCTTCTCCCTCAGCGCGAAGCCGGCCAGCAGCAGCGCGCCCAGCGCGAAGAGCCCGACGATCTGCCACGATCCCCACGGGTAGTCCGTGCCGCCGGACTGGGTGGCGAGCAGGATGCAGGAGACTCCGGCGACGAGCAGCAGCGCTCCCCACCAGTCGATCAGTACATGGCGCGTCCGCTTGGGCAGGCGCAGCACCCGGTTCGTGACGATCAGCGCGGCGATGCCCAGCGGCAGGTTGAGGTAGAAGATGTAGCGCCAGGTGAGGTCATCGACGGCGAAGCCGCCGGCCAGCGGCCCGACGACGCTCGCGACCCCGAAGACAGCGCCGAAGTATCCCTGGTAGCGGCCGCGCTGGCGGGGCGGGATCACGTCGCCGATAATCGCGAACACGAGCGAGATCAGGCCGCCGCCGCCAATTCCCTGCAGGCCGCGGAAGGCGATCAGCTCGAACATGTTCTGCGACAGGCCGCAGAGCGCGCTGGACAGGATGAACACCAGGATCGCGAGCTGGAAGACCCGCTTGCGGCCGTAGAGGTCGCCGGCCTTGCCCCAGAGCGGCGTGGACGCGGTGCTGGCCAGCAGGTACGCGGTGATAACCCAGGACAGCAGGTTGCTGCGGTGGAAGTCCCCGACGATCGTCGGCAGCGCCGTCGACACGATCGTCTGGTCGAGCGCGGCCAGGAACATGCCCAGCATCAGCCCAGACATGATCACCAAGATCTGCCGGTGGGTGAAACCACCCTCCTCCGCCGGGTTCGCGCTCATCGTGGCCTGGGCGGTCATAGGCGGTTCTCCCTGTGCGGAGGTGGTGCTTGGTGGTGGCGCCGGCAGCGTCGCAGGCCCGGTCAGTGTCACTAGCCCGGGCCGTACCAGCTGGCGCAGCTGATAGCGAGGTAAATCCGCATGCCGAGCAGCAGGAACGTTAGCTCGAGGCTAGCAGCCAGGCCAGAGCCCGGCGGGCGGGCCACCGCAGCGCCTGATCGTGTCCCGGACCCCGCCTCGCGGGCTTGGTTGCTTGTTCAACTAAGCAAGGCTTTCACAGCTGGCGGCGTTCCGCAATTCGCTGCCGCCAGCATGAACGGGGCGCTGAGGGGCGGCCGCCGATGACCGGGCGCCGATGATCGGGCGCCCAGGATCGGGCGCCCAGGATCGGGCGCCCAGGATCGGGCGCCCAGGATCGGGCGCCCAGGATCGGGCGCCGATGACCGGAGCGCGCCGCCCGGTACGGTAGTCGCCGTGCCCAGAGACGACAGAGCCGAGATCCGCATGCCGACCACGATTCTTGCGCCCGGGGGGCCGGTGGTCTCGCGGATCGGCCTCGGGCTGGCGGCACTCGGCCGCCCCGCTTACATCACCAGCGGCAGGGACAGCGACCTGCCGGACCGCAGCGTGGCTGGCATGCGGGCCCGGACTGTCTCGATGCTGGACGCCGCCTATGCCGCGGGGATCAGGTACTTCGACGCCGCCCGGTCCTATGGCCTGGCCGAGGACTTCCTCGGCGGCTGGCTGGCCCGACCCGGCCACCCCGACGCGGTCGCCGGGTCCAAGTGGGGCTACCGCTATACCGGCGAGTGGCGGCTCGACGCCGAGCGGCAGGAGGTCAAGGAGCACTCGCTGGCCATGTTCACCGCCCAGCTTGCCGAGACGCGCGCTCTGCTCGGTGACCGGCTCGCGCTCTACCAGGTGCATTCGCTGACGGCCGAGTCCGGGCTGCTGGGCGACCGCGCCCTGCTCGACGCGCTCGCCGGGCTTCGTGACGAGGGCGTGATCATCGGACTGACGACGAGCGGGCCCGGCCAGGCGGACACGCTCCGCCGCGCGCTTGATGCGACCGCCGGCGGCCGGCCGCTGTTCGCCGCCGCGCAGGTGACCTGGAACCTCCTTGAGCCATCGGTAGCTCCCGCCGCCGCCGATGCTGCCGCGGCCGGATGGACGATCCTGATCAAGGAGGCCCTCGCCAACGGGCGGCTGGCCCCCGGTGACGGCCCGTCCGGCCCGCCGGCCCAGATTACCGAGCTCGCCGCCGCCCGGGACGTCACCGCGGACGCCATCGCGCTCGCTGCCGCTCTTGCCAATCCGTGGGCCGGCGTCGTGCTGTCGGGTGCCGTCACCTCCGGGCAGCTGCACGCGAACCTCGCGGCCCTTGCGGTCGGCCGCCTTCCGCGCCTTGACCTCGCCGAGCCGCCCGACGCCTACTGGCGGGCGCGGTCCGCCCGGCCCTGGCGCTAGCGCGCGGCGGGCCTGCGACGGTGAGTCGCTACCACTCCCAGTAGTAGCCGACCACGGTGTGCTCTATCGCTTCCAGGTAGCGGTGGGCGGAGAACTCCTCGTCGAGCGCGACCGCCTCTCGCTCCACGATCGCCTCGTCGGGCCCCCGGTAATCCGCCCACTCGGCCCACCAGAGCCGCCCGGGCAACCTGCCCGGGTGAAATTCCAGCCGCAGGTCGATGTGCTCCACGCGCCGGTGGGTTCCCCGGCGGAACTCGGCCGCGGGGCGCTCCGTGTAGCGGAAGATCGTCCAGTAATCAAGGTATGCCTCGTCGCCGTAACGCAAGGGGTGGTGGAATGCGATGTCCACGGCCCAGACCTGCTCGCTGAGCTGATAGACCGGGCCCACCTGGCCGCCCCGCGCCACCCGCACGCGGGCCTCGGGCGTGTCAATCCGGTACTGATACCTCGTCATGCCATCGACCAGCGACCGGACTGTCTGCTGCGTGTGATGCCGGGTCGGCAGGCCGTCCCGGCCGACGACATGATGCTCGAACAGCAGCGTCGTCTCGTGCTCTGGCTGCTGGAAGGCCGCCGTCGGCGGCGGCAGGCTGCCGACGATGACCGTGGGCCGCAGATCGCCCCGGTACAGCTCCTGCAGGCGCTGGGCGTCGCGGCGGGAGAAGCGGAACGCCGCCTCGAACCACCGCAGCGTCTCCAGGCTGAGGCCCCGGCCGCTGAAGGCCCGGCTGACCCGGTCCTTCAGTTTCCTGGCGAGCCCGGTGTCCTGCTCGTCGTGCTCGCCGGACTCGTAGAGGTACCCCGCGATGACCTTGCAGACGGCCTCCTGCCGGACGTCGCCTGGGCGGACGTCACGGCTACGCCGCTCCCATCGGTCCCGGTACGGCCCAGGCCGGAGCATGAGCTGCCTAAGGTGCAGGCCAGCGGCTCGCTGGCCCCGTACTTGCCGTTCGCTCTGAGGCATCAGTTGTCTTCTGCGTCGTGCGACAGCCATGCGACAGGTGGTCGGTAGCTTCTCAGGAAGGCAGCGGGACTAGGCGCATGGCTGCTTTCGCTGCTGAGGGAGACCTAACAGTACAGCCGGGTCACGCGGCATGCTGACGGCTAGCCAAAACCACGGCCGCCGGGCACGCGCCGCGCGAACCAGAACGTCGGCACGCATGGCCCTGGTCGCCACTGACAGGGGGGGATGAAGGCCGAAGGGGCGGAGCTGCGGCTCCGCCCCTTCGGCTGTGCCGGCACCGGTCAGCATCACCGCGATTGCGGGATCAGTCTGGTCGCCAGGCCGGTCAGCAGGATGTCGAGGCCGCGCTCGAGCTCGGCGGCGCCGTCGTAGCGGGCCAGCACGGGCGCGAGGCTGCGGAGCAGCGGGAATTCGCCGATCGGCAGCCGGTGCAGGCCGAGCCGCAGCAGGTCGTCCGTCTCGTCGGGGTTTTCCACGAGTTCCTGTAGCTCGTTGAGCACGTGGCCGTGCAGGAACCCGAACAGGGCGCGGTAGATATGCAGGGCGTCGGTCCCGCTGAAGCCGGCCCGGGTCAGCAGCGTGAGGACGTCCTCAAGCGGCCGCAGCGTGCCGCGGGGGCGGAGCCCGAGCGGGGTGGCCAGGGGCCGGGTAACCAGCAGCGGCACGACGTGCGGGTGGGCCAGCGCCAGCGCGCGGTAGTCACGGGCCACCGCGCGCAGCTGGGCCGGCCAGTCGGGGTCCGCGGCATCCACCTTGAGCTGGGCGAGAATGGTCTCCGCGACGCCGTCGAGCAGGGCCGCCTTGTTCGGCGCGTGCCGGTAAAGGATCATCGGGTCGCGGTCAAGGGCGCGGGCCAGGCGGCGCATAGACAGGCCGTCGGCCCCGTCGCGGTCGATGATCTCCAGCGCGGCGGCCAGCACCACGTCCCTGGTGATCTTCCCGTTACCGCTGGCTGAGTCACTGTTACCGCTGGCTGAGTCATCCGCGGTGCGGTCCGCGGGCGGCGGGATCATGGCGGTGGCACCTTTCTCTCGTGCGGCTGACGTCGGCAACTACCGATTGTCCTCAGTGTAGACCTACAGTGTTGACATGACGCCGTTCGTGATGATTCACTGTAGGTCTACAGCGTAGATATTCGGAGCGTCCCCATGATTATCATTCTCGGTCTCATCATCCTGGTCGCCGCGGTAGTCGCCGGCGTGGCAGGCGTTCTCACCAACGGCGGCCACGCTCATGCGCTCCCGCAGGGGTTCTCGATGCTCGGCCATCACCTGACCGGCTCGACCGGCTCGATCTTCCTCTACGGCATCGTGCTCGGGGCAGTCGGCCTGTTCGGGCTGGGCCTGCTGCTGTCCGGCGCGCGCCGGACCTCCCGCCGGGGCTCCGCGGCACGGCGCGGGCTCAGGCAGTCCCGCCGCGAGACCGCACAGTCCCGCCAGGAGACCGCCGACGTCAGCAAGGACCGCGACGACCTGATCGGCCAGCGTGACACCGCCCGTGCCTACACGGCGAGCACACTGGGCAACGGCGGCGCGCATGCCGGGAACGGCGCGCATGCCGGCAACGGCGCGCATGCCGGCAACGGCGTGCCTCCCGTCGGCCTCAATCCCCGCCCCGGCAGCGGCCAGCGCACTCGGCCGCGCCTGTTCGGGCGCCGGCCAGCCGCTCAGCCGGCCGCCGCGGCCCCGGAGTCGCTGACCAGGCAGCCTGCTCACGCTGTCCCCGTCAGCGTGCCCGCCGCCGATGTTCCCTTCGTCGCGTCCGCCCCCGTCGATGACTCACGCGAAGTCAGCAAGCCATGAGCATCGGCAAGAAGATCGCGCACCGGGCCGAGTCGGTGAAGGGCGGCATCAAGATGGCCGCCGGCCGGCTCACCGGCAGCCGGCGTCTGCGCGCCGAGGGGCGCCGTGACCAGGTCAAGGGCAACATGAAGCAGGCCGGGACGAGGTTCAGGGCCGCCTTCAGGCACTGACCAGATGGACCGCCGGGCGGTCAGGGCCGCGTTCAGACACTGACCACCCGGTACCAACCCGCACCCCGGTCCCGCCGTATCCCGGCCCCGCCGCACCCCGCACCCGGCCCCGCACCCGGACCGGCCCCGCACCCGGGCCACCCGCATCCAGGACCGCCGGGCGACGAGGCGGGCTCCTCAGGCTCGGAGCACGAGGTTGTCCATCAGGTGCTCGACATGCGCGCGCAGGTCTGCGCCGGCATCGGTGTTCCCGGACAGGTGCTTCACCAGGCCCTGCTGGAAGAGCCCGTCGAAGATCGCGTAAGCGACCTCAGGCGAGACAGCGAGCGGCGACCCGGCGAGCTCGGCGTACTGGCTCACGATCCGCCAGATCATCCGCTCCAGGCTCTGATCGATCTCAGCCACATCCGCCTGGAACGACTGCTCGAACAGGCTCTGCGTGCGCAGGTCGTACCAGAGCCGGTGCATGGCGGCGTCCTCGGTCATCGTCGCGGCCAGGCCGGCCGCGAACTCGCGCTTCAGCTGGTCGGCCGATTGCGCGGTGGCGACGATCTGGTCGTAGCGGGTGACGCAGTGCGCCTTGTACTGGCGCACGCACGCCATGATGAGGTCGGCCTTGTCGTTGAAGTAGTAGTGCAGCACGCCGTGCGTGAACTCGGAGTTCTGCGCGATCTCGCGCAGGCTGGTGCGAGCGTAGCCAAGCTCGGACAGCGTTACGAGCGCCGCGTCGGCGAGCTGCGCCCGCCGCTCGGCGAACTTGTCGACCTGGCGACGTGAGATCCTGTCGCGATTCTTCTCCGCAACCTGCGTCACAGCGATTCCTCCGCCTGCCTTTCCGTGCCCCCGGCCGGATTTCCCCGTACCCCGCAGGCCGGATTCCCCGTACCCGCAGGCCTGATTTCCCCGTACCCGCAGGCCGGAAGCCGAGTCTATCGCCTGGCCGCGGCGGCCATCCGGGAAGGCCTTGACAACCGTCCAAGAAAGTCTTGACAATCGTCTAAGAAAATTTTGACGACTGTCAAATCCTGGCTGTCCCGTTGTCCCGTTGTCCCGTTGTCCCGCTCCCCCTTGCCGGGCCGGGACGCCGTCGGCGCGCGAGCCCAACTCGAACCGAGGAGATCCGAATGAGCGTTTACGAGGTCACTGGACGCAAGGCGCTGGTCACCGGCGGGGCGCGCGGTCTGGGCGCGGGCATGGCCGAGGCGCTCGCCCGCGCCGGGGCGTCGGTGATGATCGGCGACGTCCTGAAGGCGGACGGCGAGAAGACGGCCGCGGCCATCCGCGAGACCGGCGCGGCCGCCGGCTTCGTCGCGCTGGACGTGACCGACGAGGCGAGCTGGGAAGGCGCCATCAGCGCCACGATCGCCGACCTGGGCGGTTTCGACATTCTCGTCAACAACGCCGGGATCGAGATCTCCGCCCTGGTCGCCGACCTCGATCCGGCCGACCTGCGCAACATGCTGAACGTCAACGTCGTCGGGACCGCGCTCGGCATCAAGCACGCGTTCCGGGCCATGCGCCCGGGCGGGCCGGCCGGGCACGGCGGCGGCATCGTCAACATCTCGTCCGTCGCCGCCACGATCCCCTTCCCCGGCATCGCCGGCTACTCGGCGACCAAGTCGGCGGTCGACCGGCTCACCAGGGTGGCCGCGCTGGAGGCCGGGAAGCTGGGCTACGGCGTCCGGGTGAACTGCGTCTACCCGGGACTCGTGCCGACCGCGATGGGCGCCAGGCTCGCCGACGACATGGCGGCGCTCGGCCTGTGGCCGAGCGCCGAGGCCGCGGTCGGCGACGTGATCGGGCTGACCCCGCTGGGCAGGCTCGGCGAGGTCGCCGACATGGCCGACGCCGTGGTGTTCCTCGCCTCCGACGCCGCGCGCTTCGTCACCGGGGCCGGCCTGCCGGTCGACGGCGGCATGGGAATGTGATGCCCTGAATCCCCGATAACCCGAGCCCCGGCAACCCCTGAATCCGACTACCGAAAGGCTGTACTCCATGAGCTCGACCAAGCCCGTCGTCGTCTACGGCGCCTCCGGCTACACCGGCCGCCTGGTCTGCGAGTACCTCCGCGAGATGGGCGTGCCGTTCGTCGCGGCCGGCCGCGACAAGGCCCGCCTGCAGGAGGTCATCGAGAAGATCCCCGGCATCGAGACCGTCGAGCACGAGGTCGTCGAGGTCGCGCACGAGGTGGGTCCGCTGACCGAGCTGTTCTACGGCGCCAGCGTGGTGTGCAACATCGTCGGCCCGTTCATCAAGCACGGCCCCGAGGTGGCTGAGGCCAGCCTCGCGGCGGGCTGTCATTACCTTGACACCACGGGCGAGCAGGACTGGGCGCTGGACGCGCAGTCGCGGTGGGGCGCGAGGTTCGCCGAGAAGGGACTCCTGCTGGCGCCCTGCGTCGCGCACATGTACACCACCGGCGAGATCGCGGCGAACATCTGCCTGGAGACGCCGGGCGTGGACACCCTCGACATCCTGGTGCTGTGGAAGGGCTTCCCGACCCAGGCCTCGACGCAGACGATCTTCACGATCCTCAAGGCCGACTGGTTCTACCTGGAGCAGAACCAGTATCAGAAGTGGGATCCGCAGGCGAAGTTCGAGGTCGTCATCCCCGGCCAGCACGAGACGGCGCTTGCGGTGCCCTGGGGTGGCACCAGCCACCCGGTGTGGTTCAAGGACGATCCCCGGGTCGCCAACTGCAAGGCGATCGGCGGCGTGCTCAACCGGACGGTCATGGAAGGCGTCGTGGCGACGGTCAAGATGGTCGAAGAGCAGATCAAGACGCTGCCGCTGGACCAGCAGGAGGACGCGCTTGCCGCGATCGCCAGCTCGGTGCAGGGCGGCATGCCGCCGCGGGAGAACCCGCGGGTCAACACCTCCCTGGACTCGGTCTACGCGTCGGGCCCGCTGGCCCGGGTGCACTGCGTGATTCACGGCAACTGCAACTACAAGCAGACCGGGGTGCTGCAGGCGCATGCCGCCTACTCGCTGCTGCAGCAGCCGCCGAGGCGGGCCGGGTTCGCCTCTGCCTGCCAGGCGTTCGGGCACCGCGAGCTGCTCGGCGTGCTGCGCAGCTTCGGGCTGGTCATGGAGCCCGTCCTGACCGTGCATACGTGACCAGCGCGGCACACGTGACCAGCGCGGCCCGGCCATGAGGCTGACTGGCTACCTGGACAAGGGGGCCTCGCTCGGCCCCGCTGCTCCGTGCCTGACCATGGGGGAGACCACGTTCTCCTATGGCCAGGTCCAGGAGCTGTCCTGGCAGGTCGCCAGGGCGCTCGCGGGCTCGGGCGTCCGCCCCGGTGACAAGGTCGCGATCCTGTCGGCGAACGACCCGGTCGCGTTCTCCTGCGTGTTCGGGATCGCGCGCGCGGGCGCGGTCTGGTGCCCGGTCAACCCGCGCAACGAGGCCGCCGAGAACCGCGACCTGCTCGACTTCTTCGACTGCAGCTGCCTGATCTTCCAGGCTGCCTTCGAGCCGCTGGTCAAGCAGATGCTGCCCGGACTGCCGAAGCTCGCCACGCTGGTCTGCCTCGACCGGCCTGCCGCCGGAGCGATCTCTGCGGCGGCATGGCTGCACGATATCCCCGTTCTGCCCTATTCTGCTGAGCCGCCGGACGACATCGCGATGATCGTCGGCACCGGCGGCACGACCGGCAGGCCGAAAGGCGTCATGCTGACCGGCGGGAACCTGGAGGCGATGTCCGCGCTGACGCTGATGGGGTATCCGTTCGACGGCCGTCCGAGGTACCTGGCGCTGGCGCCGCTCACTCACGCGGCGGGTGTCCTGTGCTTCCCGATCATGGCGCTGGGCGGCGAGATCGTGGTCATGCCGAAGCCGGACCTGGCCGAGTTCCTCGCGCTGATCGGGCGGCGCCGGATCACGCACACGTTCCTGCCGCCGACGCTGATCTACATGCTGCTGGGCCACGAGGACCTGACGGCGGCCGACCTGTCGTCGCTGCAATGCCTCTGGTACGGGGCGGCGCCGATGTCCGCCGCGCGCCTTGAAGAGGCCATCGGCGCGATCGGCCCGGTGATGGCGCAGCTGTTCGGCCAGACCGAGGCGCCGATGATGATCTCCATGATGGCGCCTGCCGACCACTTCAGCCCCGACGGCTCGATCGCGCGCGAGCGGCTGTCCTCGGCGGGCCGCCCGGCCCCGCTGGTCACCGTCGCGATCATGGACGACGAGGGACGGCTGCTGCCTGCCGGGGAGCGCGGCGAGATCGTGATCCGCGGCTCCCTGGTGATGGCGGGCTACTACAAGGACCCGGCCGCCACCGCAGAGGCGTCCCGGCACGGCTGGCACCACACCGGCGACATCGGCTACCTCGGCGCGGACAACTTTCTCTACATCGTCGACCGCGCCAAGGACATGATCATCACCGGCGGCTTCAACGTCTACTCGGCGGAGATCGAGCAGGTGCTGATGGAGCACCCCGCCGTCCGGGACTGCGCGGTGATCGGCCTGCCGGACGACAAGTGGGGAGAGCGCGTCACCGCCGTGCTACAGCTCCAGCCCGGCCAGGGCGCGGCGCCCGACGCGGTGCGGGCGTTCGTCAAGCAGCGGCTCGGCAGCGTCAAGACCCCGAAGCAGGTCGAGATCTGGCCGGACCTGCCCCGCTCCAGGGTCGGCAAGGTGCTCAAGGGCGAGATCAAGGCCCAGCTGCTCGCCGCCCCTGATCACGCATGACTCAGCCTGGCGGGCGATCCAAGGGAGGGGCCGCTGGCGGATCCGGGGGCACGGATGCCGGGCGGTCCGGGGGCGCCGCCGCTGGCTGATCCGGGGGCATGGCCGGCGCTCCGGCCCAGTGCCCGTGCGTTATGTGCGGCGTTATGGCCTTGTCGGCGCTGGCGACCAGGAGGTCGAGCAGCCCGCCGCCGCGTATGCCGAGCAGTTCCCAGGACCGCGCGATCCCCACCGCGAACAGGATGAACACGAACGTAGAAGCCTCGGAGTGCGCCTGGGCCGTCGTGCTGGCGAGGAAGGACGTCGAGGCCTGCGCGGTGTAGATCACGGTGATCAAGGACAGCAGGAACGGCCACCGGCGGCTGAGCTTGCCGCTGGACCGGGCCTGCCACAGCCGGACGACCAGCCCCGCGGTGCTGCTCAGGCCGATCACCCCGAGCCAGAGAGAGGCGTCGCGCGTGGTGTCTCCCGGCAGCAGGCCGGTCAGCGAAAGGAACAGGGCGTCCACCAGCGCGGTGAACGCAGTGGCCGCGATCGACTGGTGCTCGATCGATTCCCGCGTCGCCTTGAGCCGTTCCGGCGATACGGACAGCGCGACGAACAGCAGCCCGACCAGGGCACCGGCCACCCCGGCACTGCCGGCGAAGAAGCTCGTATAGGACTGCACGCAGAGATCATCCCCGCTTTCGCCCGGCCGGCCTAGCTGCGCCGCCGGCGCAGTGCGACGAAGGTGAACAGGCCGGCGGCGAGTACCAGGAACGCCGACAGGAGCAGGGCGGCGTCCAGTCCCGTGTAGAAGGCGTTGTAGGCGGCGCGGATAACCTCCTGGACGAGTGAGCCCTGCCCGGCCGCGGCCGCTCCGCCCGCGCCCTTCGCGTGACCGCTGGAGGGGACGCCGCCGGTCTCGATCGCGTGGATCACGATGGACTGAAAGTTGACCGGGATGCCCAGGTGCCCGAGCTTGCTGGTGAGGCTGGCTCTCAGCTGCCCGTTCACCAGGGCGCCCAGGATGGCCACCCCGGTCACGGCGCCGATCTCCCGGCTGGTGTTCGCCGCGGAGGCGGCCATGCCCGATCGCTCGGGCGGCACCGCGGACAGGGCCGCCGCGGTGCTGGGAACCACGGTCGTGCCGATGCCTATGCCGGTCAGCGCGAGGGCGGCCGCCAGCGGCAGGTAGGCAGGGGCCGGGCTGAGGGCGGCGGTGGTCAGCAGCAGGCCAGCGCCGAACAGCAGGCAGCCGGCCAGGATCGACCAGCGCGGCCCGACAGCCGCGGACCAGCGGCCGGCCACCAGCGACGCGGCGATCATCAGCATGGTCATCGGCAGGAAGATGGCGGCGATCTGGTAGCCGGAGTCGCCGACCACCTCCTCCAGGTACAGCGCGGTGAAGAAGAACACGGCGAACGTCGCGAAGTACGCGCAGAAGGCGACCACGTTGGCGGCCACGAACACCGGGACGCGCAGGAACCGCAGGTCAAGCAGCGGATGGGCGGCACGCCTCTCCCACCAGAAGAACGCGGCGGCCGCCACCGCGCTGACGCACAGCAGCGCGACCACCCCGGCCGAGGCGAAGCCGGCGCTCTCCGCGTTGATGATCGCGAAGGTCAGCGCCGTCAGCGCGGCGGCGCCGATCACCGCCCCCGCGATGTCGACCCGGTGCGCGTCGGGATCGGAGCTCTCCGGCAGCACGAGCGCGCTAGCCAGCAGCGCGATCAGGCCGAAGACCAGGTTGAACCAGAAGATGGCGCGCCAGTTCCAGATGCCTACCAGCGTGCCGCCGACGACGGGGCCGAGGGCGAGTGCCAGGCCCGACACCGCGGTCCATACCCCCAGCGCCCTGCTGCGGCTGCGCTCGTCGGCGTACAGATGCCGCAGCATGGACAGGGTGCCTGGCTCGCTGGCCGCAGCGCCCAGGCCCATGACCGCCCGCCCGGCGATCAGCAGGCCGATGTTAGGAGCAAGCGCTGACAGGACCGATCCGGCGCAGAAGATGGCGACCCCGGCCAGCATGACCTTCTTGCGGCCGAATTCGTCGCCGACCATCCCGAAGGCGAGCATGGCGCCGGCGAAGGTCAGCGCGTACGCGCTGACCACCCACTGCAGCGCGGTCACGCCGGCGTGCAGCTGAGCCTGGACGCTGCCGAGCGCGACGCTCACGACGGTGTTGTCCAGGAACGTCAGGAACAAGACGGCGCACAGCGCGGCGAGCGCGAGGCCGCGGGCCCTTACCCGCGCGGGTGGCCCCTGCTCGGCGGTCGCGCCGGCCGAGCGGACCACCAGCTAGGCCGCTGACTTGCAGGCAGACGGCAGGCCCTTGGTCTTGCCGCTGTTCTCCAGGGTCAGCAATCCGCAGAAGCTCGACACGCCGACCTTCCAGGTGCCGCCCTGATTCACCGCGACGCCAGCCTGGTTCGTCAGCTCCGGCTGGCCGCCCAGCAGGATCGAGTACGTCACCGTGGCCTGCTTCGACGTCACCGACGTCACCTTGGTGACCTTCGCTGTCGCCTCCGACGCGAGGGCCGAGCCAGCCTGGGATTTGATCACCGAGGCGAACTGCTGCCCGTCCTGCAGCAGGCTGATCCGCCTGGCCACCGGGGTCTTCGCGTTGAAGAACGCAGCCCAGTTTGCCTCGATCGCCGTCTGCGCGGCGGAAGCAGGCTGCGACGTCGCCGAGCTAGCCGGAGTCGCCGGCGACGAGGTCGAGCTCGCCGCCGGGCCCGGGCTGCTGCTGCTGCACGCGGCCAGGGATGCGCCAAGCGCGCAGGCTGTGACGACCAGGGAAAGTGAGCCGCGAGTGTTCATTGAGATCTCCATGCTGTGCGCCCGACCTCGCGGCCCAGGGTTAGTGTGCCGTCGAAGACGGCCATCTTAGCCAGTTCCTGGCTGGCGCAACATCGGCTGGCCCTGGCGGTACATCTGGGGTGGCTTGTTCCCGGCGGACTGACCGCCGTCGACCGGGAGCACGATCCCGGTGATGAACGACGACTGCTCCGAGCAGAGCCAGAGCACGGCGCTGGCCACCTCGGCGACCGTGCCGGTCCGGCGCATCGGCGTGGACAGCCCGGCCAGCCGCTGCGCCTCCGGGCCGGCGGCTTCCAGGTGGTGCGTCAGGATCGGGCCCGGCGCCACCACGTTGACCCGGACGCCCTGGTCGGCGTAGTCGAGCGCGGCGACCTTGCTCAGGCCGATGATCCCGGCCTTGCCCGCGACATACGCCGCCAGGTTGGCGGTGCCGTTCAGGCCGGCGATCGAGGCCATGTTGACGATCGCGCCGCCGCCGCCGCGCAGCACGGCCGGGATCTGGAACTTCATCCCCAGGAACGTGCCGCGGATGTTGGTCGCGATGCCCCGGTCGAACTCGCCGGGGTCGATATCGGCAAGCGGCGCGGGGAATGGGCCATCGGTCGCGTTATTGAACGCTGCGTCCAGACGACCGTAGGCCGCCAGCGCCGCATCGACCAGGGCGCGCATCGACGCGACGTCCGCGACGTCGGTGCGCACGGCGATCGCCTGGCCTCCGCCGGCCTCGATGCGCTTCGCGACGGCCTCCACGGCGACGGTGTCGCGTGCCCCGAGCACGACGGCGGCGCCGGCGGCCGCGAAAGCCCCGGCGACGGCCGCGCCGATGCCCTTGCTGGCGCCGGCCACCAGGGCCACCCGGCCGCGCATTGTCCGGTCGTCCATGACCGCTCCTCCTGTCCCGGCGGTTGCTCGTGTTCTCCCGGCGGTTGACGTTAGATGACTAAGCATTAGATGTCAAACGATTAGATATCTATCGTTGTGTGCTAGCGTTCGGGAATGCCTCGCCCCGTGCGCCAGCCGCTCGGCCTGCACCTCGCCCAGGTCGCGAAGGTGGTCGGCCGGGCCTTTGACGACGCGCTGGCCGAGGCGGGCGGGTCACTGCCCGTATGGCTCGTGCTGATCTCACTGAAGAGCCGCCGGGCGGCCAGCCAGCGCGAGGTCGCTGAGGCAGCCGGGATCCAGGGCGCGACCCTCACCCATCACCTGAACGCTATGGAGTCCGCCGGTCTCGTCACCCGGCGGCGGGATCCGGCGAACCGCCGCGTTCACGTGGTAGAACTCACCCCGGCGGGCGACGTGCTCTTTCTCCGCCTGCGGGACGCTGCGATGGCCTTCGACCAGCGGCTGCGAACAGGCCTATCGGAGCGCGACCTCACCGAGGCTGAGGCCCTGCTGACCCGCCTGCGCGCCAACGTCAGCTGACGGGCGCTTATCCTGACAGGTGTAATGAGAACGGGCCAGGTCTTCATTAGTCATACCTCTGATATGGCGACGTTCCCGGCAGTCCGGTCGTATGTACAGGCTGCCTTAGACGCGGTGGGCCGCGCCGGGATGGCGCCTATCGACATGCGGTATTTCGCCGCGCGCGAAGGTAGGCCGGCCGACTACTGCCGCCAGCGAGTGCGCGGCTGTGAAATCTACGTGGCGGTTGTCGGGTTCCGGTACGGCTCGATAGTGCCGGGCGAAGCGGTGTCCTACACCGAGCTGGAGTTCGACGAGGCGACCGCCGCGCGCCTGCCACGGCTGGTGTTCTTGCTGGCGGAGACTGCTAGCCCGCCTGAGGGCCTTGCCGATTCCGATCGCGACGCGGTGGAGAGGTTCCGGCGGCGACTGCGTGATACCGGGCTGGTCGTCCGCGAATTCGCCTCCGACTCTGGTCTTGAGCTTGAAGTGTTCCACGCGCTGACGGAGGAGGTGGCCCGCAGTCAGCTGCGGACGGTGCCGCGGCAGCTCCCTGCTGCCGCAGCGCACTTTGCCGGCCGCTCCGCCGAGCTGGCGTTGCTGGACCGGCTGGTGTCGGCCGGCGCCGACGCGGCGGCAACCGCGGTGATCGCGGCCATCAGCGGGACGGCCGGAGTGGGCAAGACCGCCCTCGCGTTGCACTGGGCGCACCGGGTACGGGCGAGGTTCCCAGACGGAGACCTGTACGTGAACCTGCGCGGTTACGATCCCGGCCCGCCGGTAGACCCGGAGCAGGCGCTCGACGGGCTCCTGCGGGCGCTGGACGTTCCTTTCGAGCGGATTCCAGCCGAACAGGACGCCCAGGCAGCGTTGCTGCGGACACTGCTCAACGGACGCCGGATGCTGCTCATGCTCGACAATGCCAGCAGCGCGGACCAGGTGCGCCCGCTGCTGCCGGGCTCGCCAGGATGCCTGGTGATCGTTACCAGTAGAAGCCAGCTCTCCGGGCTCGTCGCCCGCGACGACGGCCGCCGCATCACCCTCGGCATGCTGCCCCCGCGCGAGGCGATCGCTTTGCTGCGGGCCATCATCGGGGCTGGCCGGGTAGACGCCGAGCCAGACGCGGCAGCCGAGCTGGCTGGCCGGTGCGCGTACCTGCCCCTGGCGCTGCGCATTGCCGCCGAGCAGGCCACCGCCCGACCGCAGGCCACTCTGGCGGAACTCGCCAGCGAGCTCATGGCCGGGCAGGACCGCCTCGACGCGCTGGCCACCCCGGATGACGACGAGACGACAGCGGTGCGCGCGGTCTTCTCGTGGTCCTACCGCCAGCTGAGGCCGCCGGCCGCACGCGCCTTCCGGCTGCTGGGCCTGCACCCGGGCCCCGACATCAGCATTCCGGCGGCCGCCGCACTCACCGGCGCCACCTCGGCGCCGGTGATACGGCGGCTCCTGGCCACGCTAACCAGCGCCCATCTGCTCGAGCAGCCCATGCCAGACCGCTATCGCTTCCACGACCTGCTCCGTGACTACGCGGCCGAATGCGCCGAGGCCGATGAGCCGGAAGAGGAACGCAGGGGCGCCGCCCACCGAGTACTCGCCTGGTACCTGGACGCGGCGATGGCTACCAGGCACACGCTCTACGCCGAGCACCGTGGTGAACGAGACAACCGAGAGCAAGACGGCCTGTCACTCACATTGGCTGCCTACGACCAAGCCCTGGAGTGGTGCCAAACTGAGCTGGCCAATCTCGTATCAGCCACCCGCCTTGCCGCCTCGACCGGCGAAGACGAGATCGCCTCGCAGATCCCCATCGCCCTGCGAGCCTTCTTTCAGCTGCGTATGCCTTTTGCTGACTGGCTCACCACCCACGACATGGGTCTATCCGCTGCCCGGCGCCTGCATGACCGTGCTGCGGAGGCCGCGCTGCTCGGCGGCCTCGGCGGCGCATATAACTACCTTGACCGGCCGGAAGAAGCCATTATCTGCTTTCGTCAGGCCCTTGATATCCATCGCGAGACCGGATCGCGGCCTGCAGAGGCAATGGACCTCGTGAACATTGGTGGCGTTCACGTTGCCCTGCAACAGTTCGACGTGGCGATCAGCACTCTGCAAGAGGCCATCACCGTCTCCCGCCAGGTCGCCGACCAAAACAGCGAAGGTCACGCTCTGGAAAATCTCGCCTCCGCTTACCAGAACCTTCAACGGCACGACGAGGCAGTCGACTGCCTGCATCAATCCCTCGCCATCTTCCGCGAGACCGGACGCCCCTACGGTGAGAGTCTTGCCTTGGCAGGGCTTGCGTTGGCCTACCTATCGCTTGAGCGATACGACCGAGCGGCGGAATTCTGTCAGCGGAGCCTGGCAGTCCAAAGAGCGATCGGCGACCGGTTAGGTGAGGCGTGGGCACTGGGCACCAACGCCGACATCTTGCTGGCGACGGGCCACCTGACGGAGGCACGTCAGTCCTGGCAGGAGGCCCTCGCTATCCTCGAGAACCTCAACCACCCGGACGCGTCCAGGGTCCGGGCTCGCCTGGTTGCTACTGCCACCGCCGACCCGGCGACCACCCTCACGACTGAGCCCGGCGCGTTACCATCGCCTGCTCCGCTGGCATGATCCCGCGAGCGGATTGGAGACAGGCTGGTCCGGGCGCGGTCAGCCTGGCGGGGCGGGCGCCTGCTGCTGCGCGAAGTCCTTGGTGCGGATGGCGGTCAGCGACACCACCGCCGCCACCAGCGCGATGATGGCCGCGACCAGCAGGATCTCGTTCAGTCCGGTGGTGAACGCCGCCCGGGTGATCTCTCCCACGGCCTCCCTGACGTTCCCGGGCAGCTTTCCGATCACGTTCCCGATCTCCCCGGACTGCACGGCGGTGGCGATCCGCGGGCCCTGATGGGACAGGCCGGGCACCGTCGCGACCCGGGACCGCACCTCGGCGACCACCTTGTTCGAGAACAGGGTCCCCAGCAGGGCGATGCCGGTAGCGATCCCGACCTGGCGGAAGGTGGAGTTGATGCCCGAGGCCATGCCGGCCCGCTGCGGCGGCACCACGCCGACGGCCGTGGAGGCCAGCGGCGGGTTCACCAGGCCGATGCCGAGGCCGCCCACGATCATGCCCGGGATGAGATGGGTCCAGGACGAGCCGGCGGCGAGCCCGCGCATCAGCAGCAGGCCCGCGCCGATCATGATCAGGCCGGGCCCGATGAGCAGCCGGATCGGCACCCGTGAGGTCAGCCTGCCGGCCACGGTGGAGGTCGCCAGGATGCCGCCGGAGATGATCATCAGCCGCACGCCGGTGCCCAGCGCCGAGTAGCCGAGGATGTCCTGCAGGTACAGCACGAGGTAGAGCAGCATCGAGAAGATCGACGCGCTGAGCCCGAAGGCCGCGACCGCGCCGCCGCTGAAGGTGGGCAGCCTGAACAGCTGCAGGTCGAACATCGGGTGCGCGATGCGGGACTCCACGATGACGAACGCGACGAGCAGCACGGCCGCCAGGGCGAAGCAGCTCAGCACGAGGCTGTTGGTGAAGGACCGCTGGTTCGACTCGATCAGCGCGTAGACCAGGCTCGACAGCGCGACCGTGAAGAGCGCGAAGCCGGCCCAGTCGGGCCCGCTGGCATGCGGCGACCGGGATTCCGCCACCTTCATGATCGCGATGACGACGGCGATGATGCCGATCGGGACGTTCACGAAGAAGATCCACCGCCAGGACAGGCCGGAGGTCAGCGCGCCGCCGAGCAGCGGGCCAATGGCCACCGCAAGGCCGGTCACCGCTCCCCAGGCCCCGAACGCGACGCCGCGGTCCTTGCCGCGGAAGGCGTCAGCCAGCAGTGCCAGCGAGACCGCGAACATGATCGCCCCGCCGACTCCCTGCAGGGCGCGGGATAGCTGCAGCATCAGCGAGGTGACGGCGAAGCCGCACAGCATCGACGCGAGGGTGAACACCACCAGGCCGATCAGGTACAGCAGCCGCCGGCCGTACATGTCCGCCACGCTTCCCGCCGTCAGCAGGAACGCCGCCAGGGTCAGCGCGTAAGCGTCGATGACCCACTGCAGGTCGGAGAAGCTCGACTTCAGCGCGATCTGGATGGCCGGCAGGGCGACGTTCACGATCGTGATGTCCAGCAGCAGCATGAACGTGCCGAGGCATACCGCGACCAGCGTCCACCACTTGTTGCCGCGCTGGCCGGGATCCTCGCCGCCAGCCCTGGCCTGCTCGGCGGGACGCGGCTGAGCCTGCCCGGACAGATCTGCGTGGGCTTCGGTCACGAAGGCTCCCGTTGGCTGGTAGGCACAAATTCGCGCGGATGGACCTCCCTACGATCATCGCCGACGGCAGGATCCGCCGGCTCATCACCCCCGTCGCCAGGGCGGCCGCGCTGCGACGTCGCGGCCAGGCTCACCGCCAGCGCGCCGGTGCAGACCAGCAGGGCCCCGGCGAGCTGGATGAGGGTGGGCCGCTCGCCCAGCACGGCGAACGCCAGCAGCAGCGCGGCGGCCGGCTGGAGGAGCAGCAGCAGCGAGGACACGGCCGCCGGCAGCCTGGGCAGCGACGAGGTGATCAGCAGCCAGCCGATCGTCTGGCTGGTCACCGACAGCAGCAGCAGCCACCAGAAGGACGGCCAGGGTATCTGGAACTGCAGGCCGCCGAAGGCCAGGCCGAGCAGCAGCGAGCCAAGCGCCGCGCCGGCGGTCGCCTCCGCGAGCGGGCCGGCCACGTGGGGCGTTCCGGTCGATGTCCGGCGCAGGATGAGCAGGAATCCCGCGTAGGCGACCGACGTGCCCACCCCGTAGACGATCCCGGCGACCGGGTGGATGCCGCGCTCGGAGCTGCCGACCAGGCCGGACACCAGCACCACGCCCGCCATCACGACGGGAAGCGCCACCAGGAACGCGCGGGTCGGGCGCTCGCGGAACGCGGCCCAGGCGGCGAAGGCGACGAACAGTACCTGCAGGTTCCCGAGCACCGTGGCGATCCCGGCGCCGACCTCGGCGATGGCGTGGTTCCACAGCACCAGGTCGACGGCCAGGAACAGTCCCGCCAGCAGCGCGCCAAGCCGGGCGGCCCGCTGCCGCGGGCCGCGGCGCCGCTGCTCGACGGCGGCCAACGCGGCGAGCACGGGCAGCGCGAGCAGGCACCGGTAGAACCCGGTGGTGGCTGCGCCGGTGTCGGCGAGCTTGACCAGCACCGCCGAGGCGGAGATACAGGCAGCGCCGAGGCCGGCTGCCAGCACCGGCCGCCGGCCGACGACATCGTGCCCGGCCCGGTCAGTTCCCGGCAAGGGACACGCCGGTGGCGGTGAACCGGGCTTCGATGGTGGCCGTCAGCTCCTGCGGTACCGGGTCAAGAGATGGCGCGTCCGGCTCCCCGCCAGGGCCACTGGCCGCCCGCGCTATCCGGGCGCTGTTAAATCGGAGCCCCCCGCTCTCCCCGTTACCGCCGAGAAGCCCGACATCGGCGATGTGCTCGACGTCGTGCAGCGAGCCGCCGAGCGCGGCGGCGTAGTCGCGGCCCTTGCGGATGGCGGCCTGGATCGCTGCCGCGCGCACCTGCGGCCAGGCGGGATTGTCCCAGTCGACCGCCCAGGAGACGTCGCGCACGCTGAATGCCTCGTGGCTGGCGAGGACGCTGCCGAGCGCGTCCAGGGCGCCGAACTCGCGGACCTCAATCACGACGGCGACCATGGCGATCACCTGCCCGGTCGGCTGATGGCGCCCGGTTTTCTTGTCGTGGTCGCGCTCCACGTACGTCGTCGCGGACTGAGCCGACCAGGTCAGCGGGCGGCGTTCGGTCGCCGCGCCGAGCGCCACTCCGCCGAGCGAGGCCAGGTCGGCGGTCAGGCCATCCAGGCTCGCGGCGGCGGCCCGCAGCGCCTCCGCCTTGGAGCCCCGGGACGACTCGATCACGCCGGCCAGGATGACGCAGTCGGGCGCCACGGTCAGCCGGGCCTCACCCCGGACCGACAGCAGCGGACCGCTCGGATCGCTCATCGGTCTCCTTCACTCGGCCGGTTCGCTTAGCTGAAACCTCGTTCCGCCGGGCCCGGACGGCCCCCAGCATGGTAACCAGCGAACTGAACGTAAGTTTTAACGCAGCCTGCGCGGCCCGTGCCGGCGCCCAGGCGGCTGGCTCCGGGGCTCCCCCTGGCTCAGCCGGGCACGCGGGCCGGCCAGCAGCCACACCGAGTCCTGCCCGACGTCGCCGCGCGGGTCAGCGGAGCAGGTAGCTGACCTGCGTCTCGAGTTCCGCGGGATCTTCCCGCCAGTCGCCGTAGATTTCCCAGCGAGTGCCCTGGAGGTGGTGCCCTTGCGCGGCGCACCAGGCCAGCACCGCCGCATGTGCCGTGCCGAGCCCGTCATACGCGCCGCGGTGCACGGTGGTCGCGACCTGGCCCGCCGGGAGGGACGACGGGATGACCCGCCCGGCGGGCGCGAACGGCCCCGTTACCTGCACGCCGACTTCGACGTTCGGCACGTCGTCCCGGTACAGCATGACGTTCTGCCCACCCGGGGGACCGCCGCCGCCCCGCAGGAAGGAGTACACCTCGTCGAGGAGCCTCCTCCAGATCCTGGGAAACTCCTCCCAGGTCGTCGCCTGCGCGACGACCGCCGTAGGGCACGCCGCCACGGTCTGCAAGCTGACCTCGTAGTTCATCCCGGCTCCAGCCTCATCCGCCCGCCGCGAGTGACGTCACCCAGTGTGGCGCTGCAGGAATGCCAAGGTCCGCTGGTTGAAGCCTTCGACGTTCTCGTAGATCGGGGCGTGTGCGCAGTCCTCGAAGATGATGAGCTCGGTATCGGGGATTGCCGCGCTGAGCGGCTCCGCGAAGCGGGTCGAGGTCACCATGTCGTGGCGCCCGAAGGTGAGCAGGGTCGGCGCCTGGATCGACCCGAGGGCATCCCCGGCGTCGTGGGTCAGGACGGCCTCGGACTGGCGCAGGAAGGCGTCCACCGGCGGCATCGGGCGGCTGCGCACGAAGTCAGCGAGGGAATCGATGTACTCCGGCCGCGCGGCGTACAGCTCAGGGGTGAAGCACCAGGGAAAGATCCCCTTGATCACCATCTCGGTCACGCTGTCCAGGCCCTCCGCCATGATCCGCCAGGTCTCCACCACCGCCCGCAGGAACGGATCGCTGGCCGGCCAGGCGCTGTGCAGGGACAGGGATTTCACCAGGGCCGGGTGCTTGGCCGCCAGCCACATGCCGGCCGCCGCGCCCAGGGACAGCCCGAAGACATGCGCGCTGCCGATCCCGGCCGCCTGCATGAACGCGGCGATGTCGTCAGCGAGCAGCTCGGTGGTGTAGGTGCCCTCCGGCTTGCTGGTCAGGCCGGCGCCGCGCAGGTCCACGCTGAAGCAGGTGAAGTGCTTGGCGTACTCAGCCACCTGGAACGCGTAACACGCCTGGTCGGCTGCAAGGTACGGGATGAGCACCATGGGCTCGCCCTCGCCCTGGACCTCGTAGTTGATGTCAATGTCATTCGCCTGCACGGTCGGCATCCTTGACCCCTCCCTGACCTGGCAGCCGCTTGACCGGCGGGCTGCGGCTGAGCTGCTGGTGCCCATCATGCGGCATTAACCCTGTTAAGCGTCGGCCGCCGGGCAAGGAGGTGCTGCCTTGCATGCCTTCCTGGGCAGCGTCGCCGCCGCCGGGCGCATGATGGGGAAGTGAGCTACCGCGAGCGCCCGACGGCGGTGGCCGGTGCTGCGCTGTGGGAACGCGCCGCTGGGCCGGCCCCGGCGCCGTCACCGATCTTGCCCGATGGTTGCCTGGACCTGCTGTGGGACGGTAACCGCCTGCTCGTCGTCGGTCCGGACACGAGGGCCCGCTGGCATCAGAGTGACCCGGGTGCCTGCCCGGCATGACCGCCATCGTCAGGCCGGGTGCATCCATGGCGTGCTCCAGCAGCGTGCCGGAGAAGAACCGGTCACCGAGCGCGGATGCCGTCACCGGTCGGCCGCGCATCGTGGATGCAGTCCGAGGCCACGCCGGATATGGTGGACTAACCTGTTAGCTAAGGAGGCCGCATGCCGGGTGAGGCCATCGCGCAGTTCAACATCCACGACGCCAAGACGAACTTGTCAGGGATCATCAAGAGGGTGGAGCGCGGCGAGGAGATCATCATCAGCCGCGCCGGGCATCCGGTTGCGAAAGTCATCCCGCTGACCAGGCGGGCCGACCGCGCCGGACGCGGCTCCCTGCGCGGCAAGCTCGTCATCGCCGGGGACTGGGACTCCGATGAGGTCAACGACGCGATTGCCCGCGACTTCGGCCCGATGTAATGAGCCTGCTGCTCGACACCCATGTGGTGCTGTGGTGGCTGGCCGACGCCCCCTCGCTGTCCGACGAGATCAAGGCCAGACTCGACCACGATCCGGATGTCCGCGTCAGCCCCGCCACCATCTGGGAAGTCACCATCAAGCAGGCGATCGGAAAGATCAAGGAGCCAGCCGACCTTCCGGAACGAATCCGCGACAGTGGACTCACGGAGCTGCCCATCACTTCTGCGCATGCGATGGCGGCCGGACGGCTTCCCCTGATCCACCGGGATCCTTTCGACCGGATGCTGGTAGCCCAGGCGCAGTGCGAGGGTCTCACGCTGGTGACGAGAGACGCCAACTGCCAGAAGTACGACGTCTCCGTCCTCCCGGCCTGAGGCTTTACTGAAATCATGACCAGCCGAGATGGGCCGCCGTTTACGTACGCCGAAGTCAGGCCGTATGCGGTCGCGTCATGGTCATCTTGCCCGTCGCTCGCGGCCCAAAGACAAGCAACGCTGGAAGCACTGCCATCATTTGAGGGAGAACGTCGTCCGCGCTCCAGACCAGCACGCCACCCTCTGAGTCGCCTTGAACGGGCCCGAGGGTTGGTAAGGCCACAACCTAAAATTTCCGTGGCATGAGCCGGGCTGACGACTACTTAGCCGTCACTAGCCGCGAGGGGTGGGCGCTGACCAGGGACGAGTTGCTCGGCCTGCTCGTAGCGCTGCGGCAGGCACCGGTGGCCGGGCGGCGGGCGCCGCATAAGCCGCTGCTGCTCCTGTGGCTGTTCGGCAGGTTCGCCGCGACCGGCAGCAGCGTGGCGTCATACGCGGAGGCCGAGGAGCCGGTGAGCCAACTGATCAACGAGTTCGGGCCGGCTGTCGCGAGCCCGTCGGCCGCCCGGCAGCGTGCCGCCATGCCGTTCGTCCACCTGGAGCGTGAACTCTGGGATGTGCGGGACGGCCAGGGGCACGAGATTGGCCCTGACGCGCTGGAACGGCGGGGCTGGCTGATGAACCACGACGCAATCGGCCGGCTGAGGCCCGATGTAGAGCAACTGCTCTCTGATCACGGCACGCTGGCCACCGCCGCCCGGCTGCTGCTGGACCGCCATTTCACTCCAGTTCTGAGCGAGCTGATCTGTGCCGCGACTGATCTCGACCTGGCCGGCCTGAACGCTGCCGTGCCCCCGGAGACCACCCGGATTCGCCGCCGCGCACGCCGGTCAGGATTCGCCGAGGAGGTCTTGCGCGCGTACGCGTACCAGTGCGCGATGTGCGGGTTCGACGGTACTCTTGGCCGTACCCCCGTCGGCATCGAGGCCGCGCACGTGCGCTGGCATAGCCAGGACGGCCCGGACGACGTCGCCAATGCGCTGGCGCTGTGCGCGCTGCATCATGCGCTGCTTGACCTGGGGGTGCTCGGGCTCACCGCAGACCTGCGCATCAGCGTGTCCGGGCTGTATGTCGCCCGCAGTGACGCGGGCCGGGCCGTCGACGCGCTGGCCGGACAGCCGCTGCTGCCGTCACGTCCCGGCCATGCCGCCGTCGACATCGTCTACGTCAACTGGCACACGATCCAGGTATTCAAGGGCAGCCGCGAACGCGTCTCGGCGTGAGGAGGCCGCTGGTGCCGTCATTCCCGTTCCGGTTGCTGATTAGGTCCGGCGTGTCCGACGGCCTGCGGGGGCATGAGCACCCTGGCGCGTTCCGCCGGGCACGACAACTTCCACTACCTCGTCACGGCATAGCGCCCCAGCGGCAGACTTCCTCGATATCGACGCGATCCTGGCCAGCAGCAGATTGCGAAGATGCGAGAGCGATTCGAGCGCTGGGAGACTGACCTCCTGGCCTAAGCGCACTCAGTGCCACCGCTCCTTGCCCCGCCTGCGTGGTAACGGATCGCGCGGGCACCATGCACGGCATGAAGGGCCTTGAGTTCCAGGCTGTCGCCGTCATCGGCGTCGAGCAGGGCGCGGTCCCTGCGCCCGGCCTATTGACGCCCGTCAGCGAAGATCCGCTCGCGCCGGTGGCCTGTTCGACTGCCTCCATCTGGACGGCAACCACTATTGACACCCCGGCACGCGAGAGAAATGCTGGGGCTGTTCGCTATAAGAAGACTTGTGCGAAGAGCGAACATGCGAGCCTACGGTGGCTGTGGCGTGCACATGCGCCGTGGGTCCAATCCGAAGTGAGACACGCTCTCGCCGCGCCAGCACCGACAGGTGCCTGGCGCCCAGCAGCCCACAGCATCGGACCCGAGAACGAAGGCAGTCAGATGACAGAACCGCACGTCGATACCTCTGGCAATAACGCACCCGCTAGCGCGGCACCCGCCCCCCCTCCTGCCCCCCCTTACATGGCAGGCAATCCGGCGGTGTTCGGCCTGCTGATCTTCTCTGTCGGCGGCACAAACCTGGGCATCTCGCTCTTCGGCTATGTCCCGGCGGCGGCCCAGGGCGGCAGCGTCATGCCGATCATCCTGCTGGCCACCGGCATGGGCGTGCTGCTGACAACAATCTGGGCAGCGGTGCAGGGGCAGACCTTCGTGGCCACGATCTTCGGCGCGTTCACCGGCTTCTGGATCAGCTATTCCGCTCTGGTTCTCGGCCTCACGCACAACTGGTACGGTGCTGCCGTGGCCGCCGCCGCGCAACACACCATTGCCCAGTTCCTTATCGCCTGGGCCGTCGTGATCCTGATGCTGGCGCTAGTCAGCCTGCGCATTCCGCTGGCCTTCACGGCGATCCTGACCTCTGCCCTGATCGCCGTCATCCTGCTGATTATCGGCGACCTGAGCACCAGCAGCGCCGCATCTATGGACAAGGTTGCCGGAGTCTTCATCCTGCTGTTCTCGGCGATTGGGTTCTACTCGTTCCTGAGCCTGGGCCTTGACTCCGTCGGCGGCAAGGCGCTTCCGCTCGGCCGTCCCGTCATCGTCGCCAAGTGAGTAGGCCGCAGGCCGGGTAACGGCCTGAGCCCAAAAAGCCGGTCACCGCGTTACGTGAACCCGCGGTCCGCCAGGCTGCCGCCTCGATCCGGCGACGACGATGCGCGCCCGTCGCCGCCGGATCGCGGCAGTTTGCTCCTCCTGATTCAAGGCCGACGACGGTCCGCGCTGTCAGGCACCCTCAAAAGTAGGTAACGCGTGTGGCTCATGCTGGGTGGCCGCGATCTGTCCGGCTAGGTCGCGTATCTGGGCCACCAATACCTCGGGTTCCCGGCTGGCTTCTCTGCCTTGTACTTGGCGTTGATCACGGCGACGTACTTGGCGTTGATCACGGCGACGGCCGAGCCGTGGATCTACCAGACGATGTCAGGCCTCAACAGGACTTGCTCGGCGTCGTCGAAATGGCTCCGGTCCTGATCGTCGACCCGGCCCCCCTACACCGGCACGAGCGCCTCGCGCAGCGCGACCGTGACAGAGTTCCTCGAACAGCCTGGGCATGTCGAGCAGGAAGCCGTTCACGGCGACGCCGCCGCGTTGGTGCTCAACGGATGTCACCCGCAGGACGAGCTCGACGGTTGAGGGCGTTCGCGCGCGTTGCCCCGGTTCCCGTACCCTGGGACGACAACGGCTTCGCCGGTGCCACTCTCGCCGGTCCTGGTCCCGATCCGGCGCCCGGGACGACCGCCCGTTCGTGAACTCGCCCAGAGCATGACCGCGATCGCGATCACCACGGGTCTGTCAAGTTAACGGCTCTGCCTCATTTTCGGTGGTGACGTTGAGTCGTGTTAGCTGAGCAGAATGCGGTGGCGCAGGAGCGTGAATCCGGCCCGGCCGTACATCTGCCGCTTGATCATCTT
>Ga0302325_10001967_pt1 | contig 50970 bp, 36 predicted proteins | sample Palsa_T0_2_FD_201948 | JGI IMG/M metagenome (GOLD analysis project Ga0302325, IMG submission 201948) | Peat permafrost microbial communities from Stordalen Mire near Abisko, Sweden - Palsa_T0_2 | ecosystem: Environmental > Terrestrial > Soil > Palsa > Peat permafrost | place: Sweden: Abisko...
AGGCAGGCATAGCTGCACAAATGCCAGGGACAACACGAATGCCAAAGTTGCGATCATCAGCGATTCGCTATAGAACTGCATGATCAGGCTGCCGCGGACCGATCCGATGGCTTTCCGGATGCCGACTTCCCGGGCGCGTTTTTCAGATCGTGCCGTACTCAGATTCATAAAATTGATACAGGCCAACAATAGGATAAACACGCCAACGAGGCCAAATAACCAAACGTATTGGATGTGGCCGCCGGTATTCACGCCGTTCTTGAACTGATCATACAGGTACCAGCGGTTCATGGGGTAAAGAAAAAGTTGGGACTTGAACCGGGCGTCGCCGTTGTTCGCACTTGTGAGGGCGTTCAGTTTTACGTCTTTGATCGTAGCCGAGATCTGGTTCATATCGACATTATCGGCCAGTTCTACAAAGGTCTGGAACCAGGATGCACCCCAGGGATTACTGAATTTGGTGGCGTATTGCTGGTCGTTGGCCAGCATTTGCCAGGGAGCGATGAAAGCGAGGTCCCCGAATGAGCAATTTTTGGGCAGATCCTGGTAGACGCCCGTGACTTTGGCGTTCATTTCCTTATCGATCCGGATGAGCTTGTATAGGGGGTCGGCGTCGCCGAAGATGGCTTTGGCGGCGCTTTGAGAAAGCAGGACGGAGCTAGGATCTTTCAAGCTTCCGGCGTTTCCCTCGAGCATTTGGATGGAAAGCATATCGGTAATGGCAGGCTCCATAAAGTTGCCGGTTTGGATGATCGTTTTGCCGTTATAGGTGATCGGGTGGTTGCCGTCATAGGAGGTGATGATCACGTGTTTAAACGCCTGGCCGTAGGTCTGCCGAAGCGTGGGCGCCAGCGGTAAGGCCGCGCCGCCAGTTGTCTGCGTTTCATTGTTTACCATATAATTTTCATATACAGCGGCAATCCGATCCCGGTTTTTGAAGTTGGTATCGACGGACAACTCGCTCCAGATCCATAAACCGATCACCATGGCTACTGCCATACCGACGGCGAGGCCGCCGATGTTGATCAGGGAGGAGCTTTTGTTCTTGATCAGGTTTCTCCAGGCGAGCTTGAGGTAATTTTTTATCATGCCATACCACCACGAATTAAATGCCAGACTATAAGTTATTGAAAGACAATTTCTTTTTGTACCGCTTCGGCAGTTGCTGTACGGAGATGATACAGGTAGTGAACGGAGACAAGAAGAACCTACCTCGGCTTTAACAATCTTTTCGCAACGGGCCGACTCGTCGCCGGCTCTTGGAGTCATGAAGCGATGTCTACCCTGCCTCTTCTTCCTATTCCCATTTTTGGCCCTCTCTTCATTAGCCTGCGCCCAATGCGGTTTTCCCGCCGCTATTGCCGCCAGTAGAGGCTATTGCATCAACTCCCCCCTCTGGATACACTCAACCCACGGGCTACAATCCATCGTCTGGTACAAAGACGGTCAGCCCGTAAAAACAGCCACCGCCAGCCAATCCCTCGATCCCAACGGGACGATTGCCGTCGCCTGGACCGGCTCCGGCGGCAGCGAGACAGAGCAGATCATTCCCAGCGGGCTCTTCGTCGACGAGAACAATAATCTCTACGTAAGCGATTTGTTCTATGGCTGGGTGAAAAAATACCCGCCCGGCGGCGGCATCGGTGTCCTCGTAGCGGGCGACCACGGTTCTGGATCTGCCGCTAACCAGTTGGAATCGCCGACCAGCTTGTTCGTAGATAAGCAAAACAACCTGTTTGTGTTAGATGGGGAGAACGGCCGCGTCCAAAAATGGGGGCCCGGCGACAGCACCGGAACCACAGTCGCCCTCTTGCCAAACGGAGATGAAGGCTTCGCCTTCGGCCTGTACGTCGATTGCACCGGAAATATCTACGTCACTGACGGGACCTCGGTACTCAAATTTACACCGGGCTCGACAACAGGGACCATCGTAGCGGGTGGCCATGGCATCGGCAACGCGGCCAACCAGCTAAATGAGGCCTCGGGCCTTTGGCTGGACACCGCCGGCAATATCTTTGTCTCCGACCAAAATTACAGAGTGATGGAATGGAAGCCCGGCGCTTCGACAGGCATCACCGTCGCGGGCGGACACGGCATCGGCTTCGCGGGCAATCAAATGAGCAATCTGCTCTGGATGGACGGCAAGAACAACATGTACCTCAACGACAACGGCGCAAGTAACATAAACAGCCGCATCGCCATCTGGCCCCTGGGCAACGCCAGCGGCACAACCATCCTCGGCGCCCATGGTGACGGAAACGCGCCCAACCAATTCGGCGGCGGCGTCTTTGATCTGAAGGAAGACCTCCAGGGGAATGTCTTCGTCGCCGACCAACTCAATTATCGCGTCCTCGAATTCAAACAAACCTCGTCTATCGATACCACCTATATCCCTGCCGACACCGGCCAGTACTATGCCGTCGTCACCGATAGGCGCGGCTATACCCAAACCACCGACACCATTACCGTCATCACTCCCGGTGCCCCTTCCACCATCAGCATCATCGCGTCCGCCACCAGCACACCCGTCTGCACGCCTATCACCTTTGCCGCTACCGCCGCCAATGCCGGCGCCAACCCAAATTTCCAATGGGAGGTCAGCGGCGTAAAGGTCGGCGCCGACAGTTCGGGCTACTCCAACAATCTCTTCGCCAATGGCGACCAGGTCTATTGCATCCTCACCAGCACGGCCAGCTGCTCCATCGGCCCGGGCGGCGATACTTCCAATATCATCACCCTCGGGATCGACCCGAATGGCGCCGCCACCGTCACGATCGCCGCCTCGGACACCGCCATCTGCCAGGGCGCACCCGTCGTCTTCAAAGCCAGTGTCACTAACGGTTCCGCACTACCGGCATTCCAATGGCTCCTGAATGGCGCTCCCATACCCGGCGATGACACCGCCGCCTACCACAGCGACAGCCTTGCCAACGGCAACGTGATCACCTGCCTCATCACCAGCGACGACGCCTGCGGCCTCGCCAAATCCAATAGCATCCCCATGTCCGTCAGCGTGCCGCCCACCATCGCCCCCAACCAGGTTGTTACCATTCCCTATGGCAAGAGCATCACCCTCGATCCCGAAGTGACAGGCAACATCACTTCCTGGTTGTGGACCCCGGGAGCAGGCCTTTCCGACAGCACCATCGAAAACCCGGTGGCCGACCCCGCCACCACTACCCTGTATACCCTGAAAGTGACGACACCCGGCTGTGGCAGCGACACCGGCACGATCTTAGTCAACGTATTCACCCCGATCAGCCTGCCGAACGCCTTCACGCCAAACGGCGACGGACACAACGATGTCTTCTACGTTCTAAGCGGCCCCGTCAATAGCAAGGTTGAGAACTTCGCGGTCTTCAATCGCTGGGGACAGACGGTCTTCCAGGCACACAACACCGCCCCCGGCGACCCCGCCACCGGATGGAACGGCTATTTGCATGGCCAACCCGCAGAGCCCGACACCTACGTCTATATAGTCGTGATGAAATTTGCAAACGGCACCCGCCAATCCTATAAGGGAACGGTCATCCTTATTCGCTAAACGCCGCTGAATGCCACTGCGCAGTCGCCCTACCCCTGCTCAGGTTCTGGAAAGCTGCTTGTAAATAAATGTCAGGTCTAAATGCTGCCGGAGATGATCCGCCAACCGGTCATACTGCCGTTCTTTAAAGGCCCTGTAGTCGGGCAAATGCAGATTCGGCACCCCCGCCCGCCGCAGTATATCTTCCACCACGTCGCGGTTGTCCAGTATGCCATGCAGATAAGTGCCCCAGCACCGCGTCGAGATCCGGTATCCATCAGGCTTCTCCCCGGAATAGATCGGGAAGGTCAGCGATTGCAGGGCATGTCCATTGGCTTCCGTCTGACCCATATGGATCTCGTATCCCTCGCAGACAGGCCCCTCCTCCGATAAAAAGCGCATCCTCCGCCTTACCGTCGTTTTCTCCTTTGTCAATACAGTATGCACCGGCAACAGCCCGATCCCCTCCACCGATTGCGGCTCCCCTTCCACCCCATACGGATCGGCTACGGTCAACCCCATCATCTGGAAGCCGCCGCAGATCCCTACCACGACGACACCCGCAGCCTCCGCCGCACCGATCGCCCTGTCCAGTCCCCGGCTACGGATATACGCCAGATCGCCGATGGTGTTCTTGCTGCCCGGTAAGATGATGACCTTCGCATGCGCCAGCTCCGCCGGGTCATCGGTATAATAGACGTGAAGCGTCGTCCGCTCCAGCGCGGCGAAATCGGTAAAATTGGCCATATGCGGCAGGTGCACGATGGCTATGTTCACCGCACCGGGCTTGTGTTCCCGCGGCCGGTGCCGCAATGCCACCGAGTCCTCCTCTTCGATATGGATATCCCGGAAGAACGGCAGCACACCCACCACCGGCACCCCAGCCAGGGATTCGATCTGCTTTCTCCCTTCCTCAAAAAGCCGTACATCCCCCCTGAATTTGTTGATGATCACACCTTTTATCAACGCCCGCTCCTCGGGCGGCAGCAAAGCCATCGTGCCATATACACTCGCGAATACCCCGCCCCGGTCTATATCTGCAACCAGGTACACATCCGCTTTCGCATATTGCGCCATGCGAAGATTCGTGATATCCCTTTTCTTCAAGTTGAGCTCGCTGATGCTGCCCGCCCCCTCCATGACAATAGGATTGTATCGCATCGCAAGCCGGTCAAAGGCCGTCTTCACCTCCTCCCAAAGCGCCGCCTTGTCCTTACCCATAAAATAATCATAAGCGCTCTGGTTTCCAGCCGACTTACCATGCAACACCAATTGGGCATGGGTATCCCCATTGGGCTTTAGCAACACCGGGTTCATATCGCTGCTGCAGGGGATATTCGCCGCCTCGGCCTGCACCGCCTGAGCCCGCCCGATCTCCAACCCGTCGGGCGTAACAAAGCTGTTTAAGCTCATATTCTGCGCCTTAAAAGGCGCAGGCCTGTAACCATCCTGCCGCAGGATGCGACAGAAACCGGCAGTAATGACACTCTTGCCTACATCGGAAGCAGTGCCGACAAACATCAATGGACGGTGAAGGGTCCGCATACTGCAAACATAGTTGTTTTGCAGTAATGCCACCCACCCGCCGGCTAATCGATTCTTATCGACGTAATAGCCTTTTCCAACGCCCCATCTTTCACCCCCGGTATGTTCAGCCCCTCCACCCGGACGAAGGTGATATCCGTCAATCCGATAAACCCAAGGACCGACCGAAGATAGGGTTCCACAAAATCCATCCCCTTCCACGGCCCCTCGCTATAAATGCCCCCGCTGGCCAATGCCACATATACTTTCTTCCCCTTCACTAAACCTTCCGCCCCCTTCTCCGAAACACTAAAGGTCTGACCCTTCCGGACGATATGGTCGATCCAGGCCTTCAGCGTACTGTGAATGGCAAAATTGTACATGGGCGCCCCGATCACCAGAATATCCGCGTCCTTCATCGCATGGATGCTCTCATCGGAATGCCTGATCGCCACCCTGTCCGTTTCAGTATGCTTTTCCACAGGCGTGAAAAAGGAGGTTAGATGCGCCTCCTCCAAATGCGGGAAGGCCGTCTTCACGAGGTCGACCGTCTCCACCACACTGCCAGGATACGCGGCGATGATCTTACTGACGATGGCGTCCGCTAACTGTATGCTGAAAGACGCTTTGCCCCTTGGGCTCGATTGGATGTTGAGTATTTTTTTCATAATCCGGCAAAGCTAGTTACCTTTGGTTTCCAAAAGATAGCAGTATCCCAAAGGATATCGGTATCCAACAGGATAGCACATTAAAATTCAATCTATTAGTATGATTAAAGAGGAGAGAGCCCCGCAAACCCCGGAGGCCTGCACCCGCGCCTTATCCGCCATACAGGATACCCTCTATGTCCTCGGCGGTAAATGGAAACTGCCGATCATTATCGCCCTTTTCGGCGGCCCCCAACGCTTTCGCGAACTCCAGCGATCGCTGGAAACCATCACGCCAAAAGTACTTTCCAAAGAGTTGAAGGAACTCGAGCTGAACGAGTTCGTGACGCGAACGGTTTACCCCACTACCCCGGTAACAGTCGAATACCAGGCTACGGAATATAGCCGGTCACTCGGAGACGTGCTCTTCGCAATGCGCGACTGGGGCGAAAAACACCGCGCCCGGCTCAAACAAACCTCCAAGACCCGACGCGCAAAGGCCGCCGCCGGGCCATCGTCCACCGGCATCGCGATCGCTGGCGATAAGTCGATCGCCGACCGCATCCCGATCGCCGGCGACAAACCGCGGACCGTCCCGGCCGGATAAAAAAATCCTCTGCGGCCTGTCCTATTCTTTTCAGCCCGATTGACAAGGGAGCATTCATCATCAAAAAAAAGTATTATGAATCAGTTCTTGATCATCGTTAGAGGCAGCGATCACTCCACGGCATCTCCCGAGAAAATGCAACAGCGCCTTGCCGCATTCGGCGAGTGGGTGCAAAAAGTACTCGACGGTCGCTACGTCGCCGGCGCCCCGCTGGAAGACACCGATGCCCGCCTCCTGACCAGCAAGACACAGATCGCCACCGATGGCCCCTTTATGGAATCAAAAGAAATGATCTCCGGTTACATGGTCATCACCGCCGACAGCATCGAACAGGCTACGGAGTTAACGAAAGCGTGTCCCCTGTTGGGCGAATTCCGGCTGGAACTCCGCAAGCTCAAACCGATGAACTAACCACAACGCATGCATTCGCCACAGCAGGATCCACGTCAATTGGTCGACCATCTTTTCCGGCATCAATCGGGGAGGATGGTCGCCATCCTGACCCGCATCTTCGGCATCCACAACTTCGAGCTGGCTGAAGACATCCTGCAGGATACCCTTCACCAGGCACTCAAAGACTGGAGTCTCGGCAGCATCCCCGACAACCCTGCCGGATGGCTTATGGTCGTGGCCAAACGCAAAGCCATCAACACCATCAAACGTGAAAAATTTTATCGCTCCTTCGCCGTCGACCTGGATACCCTGCTCAAATCCGAGGGCACATCGGCTCAAACGATGGACCAGGTATTCCTGGAAGACGAGATCAGGGACAGCCAGTTGCGCATGATCTTCACCTGCTGTCATCCCGACCTGGTCATGGAGGCGCAGGTAGCCCTCACCTTAAAGACCCTCTGCGGTTTCGGCGCCGCCGAGATCGCCGCCGCCCTACTCACCACCGAAAGCAATATCCATAAACGACTCTACCGCGCGAAAGAGAAGATCCGCTCGGGAAGTATCGACTTCACCGTACCAGCCGGCGCCGATCTCCGCGACCGGCTCGACGCCGTCCTGCTGATCATCTACCTCCTCTTTAACGAAGGATATAATGCCACCGGTGACAACCCCGCCATCCGCAAAGACCTCTGCCTCGAAGCGATGCGCCTGGGAATGCTGCTGATCGAACATCCCGCCACCGGCGAATACCCGCCCCTCTACGCCCTCATGGCTCTCCTCTGCCTGCACTCCGCCCGCTTCGACGCCCGAATCGACACCAACGACGCCATCGTTATCCTCGAAGAACAGGACCGCACCCGCTGGGACAAAGAACTGATCACACAGGGCCTCCATTTCCTGGGCCGTTCCGCTTCCGGCGACAACGCTACCGCACTCCATCTCGAAGCCGCGATCGCCGCCGAACACTGCCTGGCACCCGACTTCGCATCCACTGACTGGAAACGCATCCACCATTACTATACCGCCCTCGTACAGTTGAAACCATCCTCCGTTATCCACCTCAACCTCGCCATCGCCACCGGCAAAAAGGACGGCCCCGGGGCGGCGATCACGCTCCTCCACAAACTCGAACAACATAAAGCATTGGAAAATTATTATCTCCTCTACACCGCCCTCGGCGAATTCTACCAGCAGGCCGGTTCGGCGGATAAAGCCCTCGACTATTTTCGCAAGGCAAAAGAACTCACCCGCTCACCTGCCATTCGTCAGCTACTCGACCGCAAAATGTGCCGCTAAACCCCTGATATCGATTAAAAATTGATATTACACCCCGAAAATCACCCGATCCAAAAATGCGTTCCTGAATTTCCCACCCGGATCATAATGCCGCAACAGCTGCTGAAACTCCGGCATGCGGGGATACAGCTCCGCCAACCGCGCGTGGCTCATCGTAAACAGCTTCCCCCAATGCGGCTTCGCCCTGAAAGGCGCCAGCGCCTGTTCAATCTGCGGCAACAACTCCTTCACCGCCGCCCACTCCTGCTTCCAGGTAAAATGGATCGTCGTACTATGCTGATGCCAGCAAGGACTCATCCAAAGATCATCCGCGGCAATACACCGCACCTCCGTAATAAAGAGATGCGGCGATATCTTCTCATGCAAGCGTTCCACCGCCATGATCGCTTCATAACTATGCTCCCGGGGTACAAAAAATTCGCTCTGTAATTCCTTGCCGCTGCTGGGCGTAAATCCCATCTTAAAATGCGGCAGCCGCTCATGCCAGGGCCCCGGCACACCCATCTGCGGCGTGCAGTTCTCCGCCGACAACTCCCGGATCGGATGAACATTCTGCGTGGCAGCCTTGCCGCCATAGAACTCGGGCCGCTTCCCAAAATCACCAGACTCCCCTGCCCGGCTCTTTATCCATACTTCGTTGATATTTTTATTGCGCCAGTCGGTGAACAGGCTCACACTATACCCCGCCGACATGATCTCATCAAAATGATGCTCCAGCGCCGCCATCGGCACATTCTCATACACATACTGCCTTACCTGGTAAGTCGGCTGCACCGCCAGCTCCACCTTCGTGACGACCCCCATGCCACCCAGATGAACGACCGCACCCAAAAAATGGCCGCCCTGGGACCGCGACAAATGCACGCGCTCGCCCGAGGCCGTCAGGAACTCCATGCCTACCACCGCCGTACTCAGATTGCCGTTGTGAACACCCGACCCATGCGTAGCCGTAGCACAACCCCCTGCAACGGAAATATGCGGAAGTGAAGCCAGATTGTGCAACGCATACCCATTGTCATTCAGAAAGACCGCCAGCTCGCCATAGCGGATACCCGCTTCCACCGTTACCGTCGACTTCACCTTGTCCAGGGCAACGACCTTATTCATCAGCCCCAACGAGAGAAATTCGTCCCGCGAGTCGGCGATGTCGTTAAAACAATGCCGCGTACCCAGCACTTTGAAGCGCGGCTGTTTCTTGATCCAGGCTCGCGCCTCTTCCACGGAAGCGGCCTTCGTCAGCGAACGGGTACTATACGTGAGGTTGCCGGCCCAATTGGTGATCTTTTCACCCTGTGCCCAATTGACAAGTGGGGATAAAGCGGACCCAGCCATCATAACGGAGGATAGTTTAAGAAAAGTTCTTTTCTTCATATGGCGCAATTAGGGCCACAATGTAGGTATTTTTTTTGGCGCGCCCTCCAAGACCGCGGCCCCCGCCCGGGCTGGCCAACTCGGCCCCTACTCTCTCCTCAACGCCTGTACGGGGTTCTTCCAGGCCGCCTTCACCGCCTGCCAACCCGTGATCAGCACCGCCATCGCCAACGCCATGCCGCCCGAAAGGGCAAACATCCACCAGGAGATCCCGACCCGGTAGGCAAAATTCTCCAGCCAGCCATTCATCGCCCACCAGGCCAGCGGCGTGGCCAGCAAGATCGCGATCGCCACCAACTTTATAAACTCCCGCGACAACAAGGCGCCGATACTCGCCGTCGTCGCACCCAAGACCCGCCGGATACCGATCTCGCGCTCGCGCCGCTCGGCGGCAAACGCAGCCAGCCCAAACAACCCCAACGCCGAGATGGCCAGGGCGATCACCGTAAAAATGAGCACCAACCTGCCGGCGATCGCATCCCCGCGGTACAGCCTGTCGAATTCTTCATCCAAAAATTGGTACTGCAACGGAGTGCTCGGAAAATTACGCTTCCAGATGGCCGAGACCGCGGCCACCGCCGCCGCCGCGCGCTGCGGCGCAGCCCTCACCAGGTACACATGCCGCCAGCCCGGATTATTAAACACGACCAACGGACCCACCTTCTCGTGCAGGCTCTTGAAATGAAAGTCTTTGACGATACCGATGATCCGCCCCTGCACCCCATGTAATCTAAAATATTGCCCAAGCACCGGCTGCCGGATTGACAATACGCGCACGGCCGTTTCATTGAGGATATAATTTTGCTCATCGACCTTGTCTCCTTCGCGGAACCAACGACCCTCAGCCATTTGCAACCGCATGGTCTTTTGCAAATTGGCATCGGCGGAAAGCTGCGCCACCTTTGGCTGGAAACTGGTATCGCGGCCCTCCCAATCGACACCCGTCGTGGTGCTCCCGATATGTACCAGCGGTTGATTGACCATCGAGACATTTTCAATCGCGCTATGCGCCTGCATCTCCTGCTGCATCGCCAGGATTTGCTCCCGCAGACCTGGTGACTGATTCATAGGATCGATCGTATAAGGCAGGTCAACCTCCATCACCTGCGACCGGTCATAACCCGGGTTGGATTGCTGCACGAACCGCATCTGCCGGTAGATGACGACCGTGCCGGTCATGAGCAAAATGGAAACGCCAAATTGCAGCACGACAAGCCCCTTGCGGAAATACGCGTCATTTACCTTCAAGACGGTGATCCCCCGGAAAACGCTGAGCGGTTTAAAGGAGGACAACAGCAATGCCGGATAAAGACTATTGAGCACAAAAGCCGTGGCCAGCGTTGCGCCCAACACTTCCCAGATCGCCGGAGAACTGAGCGATCCGCTCAGGTCTTTTCCCGTCAGCTGGGTAAATGCGGGCAGACATAACCGCACCAACAATAAGGTCGCCGCCAGCGACAGCACACTGATGAGCAGGCTTTCGGCCACAAACTGCAGAAAAAGCTGCCAACGCTCCGCCCCGACGATCTTGCGGATGCTCACCTCCTTCGATCTCAGACCGGCCTTCGCCGTGGTCAGGTTCACATAATTTATACAGGCGACAAGCAGGATCACAAACCCCAGCAGACTGAAGATCGTTACAACCTGGATATTGCCATGTTCAAAGATGCTGTCCGATAAATGATTGTCAAAATGCAGGGCTGTAAGGGGAATAAGGTCCTCCCGCATCACATGCTGGTCGTCCTGCGCGTATCGCTGGAACAGCGCTGTCGTCCTCGCTGCAATGGCATCGGCGCTCACCCCGGCTTTTAGCAGCATATAGGTCCGGTAATCATCATTGCCCCAATATTCACCGTTTTCCCTTCGTTGCGGGTCTCTCAGCAAGGCCGCGATTGGCATGTAAGCATGGTATTGAAAACTCGAGTTGGCGGGCGGATCGGCAACGACGGCCTTCACGGTATACCCCATGCTATCAATGCGGACGACCTGCCCGACCGCCGGACGGTTCCCAAAATACCGCTTCGCCTCGGTCGCCGTCAATACAAGATTATAGATACCCCCCGCAAAATCAGCTGCGCTGCCCTCGATGAACCGGTATGAGAACATATCGAACCAGTTCGAATCCACATACGCGCATTGCTTTTCGAACTGCACGTCATTCCCTACCTGGAAGATCGGCTGGTTGTCCGCATCCAGCCTCGTGATCTTTTCGATACCCGGCACCTCTTTTTGTATCGCCGCAGCCATCAACATCGGCGCCCCCTCCCAGGCCCAGTTCGGCGTAGTCTGCCGGGTACTTACACTAAAAATGCGATCGGCCGCCGGCTCAAACCGGTCAAAGCTCAATTCGTTTTGGACCCATAAAAAGATCAGCACCGCGGCGGTCATTCCCATTGTCAATCCGGCCACATTCAAGGCCGTCAGACTCTTGTTGCGCATCAGGCTCCGCCACGCGGTTTTCAGGTAGTTGTGTAGCATAGTAAATTGTTATACCGTTCGTCCTCTAAAAGATCGTGAATTTTTAAGGAAATAGACTTATTTTTATATAAATGGTAATTCAGATATCCTTACGATGGGACTAAAGCCAGTACTATTGATTGGCCTGCTTTCTTTCTCCGGCTTTTGCCATGCGCAACCGACCGAGATAGAAAAAGTACAGCAGTCCATTCACAACATTCATGACAGTTTAGCCTATGTCGATGCCTTGAACAGGATCGCCATGCTGTCCTATGAAAAGAATATCGACAGCACCTTTTACTATGCCAAACAAGCCAGGGAAATAGCCAACCGGCTGCAATATGCGCAGGGCAAGGCAGATGCGCTGAACAACCTGGGTATCGTCTACGATATCAAAGGCGATATACAACTGGCCATGCGGTATTACGATGAAGCCTATATCAGCTACACCGCTATCCACGATTCATCGAATATCGTTCAGGCCCTGATGAATATCGGGGAGCTTTACCAGGAGATCGGCAAGGACGAGAAAGCCATCGCCTACTACCGGAACGCCCTCAACCTCGGCCGTCACCTGACCCGGGACTCGATCATGTCCCTGGTCATCTTCAATTTCCTGGTGAAATACCCGGCCGAATTCCCCAAAGACTCCGTCAACTGGTACTTCAACAAAGCCCGCGACATCGCCAAACGGCACAACGACTATCGCCTGCTGCTCGTTCTCGACCAGATCAACGCCGACCATGCTTTCGCAGACAACAAACTCCAACTGGGCGAAGCATTGCTCAAACAGACGATCGACAAGGCCATCGCCGACCACCTGTATTTTTTAAGCCTCGACCTGATCATCGACGCTGCCGATCACCTGGCCCCCACCGATTCGGCGAAGGCAGTGGAATATTACAAACTCGGCCTTTACCTGACCTACCAGCAGGGATACCTCGTCTACAGCCAGATCCTGGCCAGGAAATTATACGACTTCTACACGGATCACAAGGATAGCGCTACCACATTCTACTATAGCCGCCAACTAGTGAAAATATCGGATGAACAGGGCAAATTAGCCAGTAACTCCGGGATCGATTATATCGATTACGCCATCAAGGACCAACAACTGGAATCAGTCCGGCTGCAATCGAAATACCAATCGGATTTCCTGATCCTGGCCGCGGTGATCTTCATCATGGTCATTGTGATCATGTTCATCCTGTGGCGCAACTGGAAGAAGACCCAACAAACGGCTAACGTCCTGCGACGCCAATTCGAACAGTCCGAAGCGACGACCGGTGCCCTGGACACTATGAACAAGAACTATGCAAAGCTGCTCAAAATAGTAGCGCACGACCTGCGCAACCCGATCGGCGCGATCGGCACCATCTCCTCCATGCTGGCAAAGAACGTGCTGGGGAGCGCCGAGAGCAAATCCATCCAGATGATCCAGACATCCGCGCAAACCAGCCTCAGCCTCATCAATGAATTGCTTGAAACGGATTTTGAACAACAGCAAAACCTCGTAAAAGAAGTATTGTATCTCGACGAGTTGTTACAACAATGCGTCGAACTGCTCAGCTTCAGGGCGAAAGACAAAAAACAGCACCTGCTCTTTGATAGCGACAAAAGCATAAAGATAGAGTTGGACAAAGAAAAGGTGAACCGGGTGATCAATAACCTTATCGTCAATGCCATGAAATTCAGCCCGGAAGACAGCGATATACTGGTCACTGCAAGACAGCGGCAGAACGATGTGCTGATCTGTATCAAGGACGCCGGCATCGGCATCCCGGTGGCAATGCAGGACAAGGTATTCGACCCCTTTACACCCGCCAAACGAAGAGGTACCGGCGGAGAGCAGCCATTTGGGCTGGGATTGTATATCAGCAAACAGATCATAGAAGCACATCATGGAAAAATCGGCTTTAAAAGCGAACCAGGTAAGGGGACGGAATTTTTTGTTGAGTTGCCTTTTGCTGTTGTGGGTTCATGACGCCGCTCTCCGGGCCCAGGAAGTACCGATAAAAGACAAACCGGGCACAACCACCGGCCCCTGGACAATCGTAATAGCCGACAGCCTGTCCCGCAAACCGCTGTCGTTCGTGTCCCTCCAATTCCCCGACACCCATAAAGGCATGATCGCCGATGTAGACGGCAGGCTATCCATCCCCATTACCGACCCTAACCGCTTTATCCAGATCACCCGCATCGGCTACAGCTCCAAAAAACTCAAGCTCTCCCAGCTAAAAGACACGGTCTTCCTTTCCCCCAGGACCGCAACCCTGGAAGAGGCCGTAGTCACTGATAAGGACGAATCGGACCCCAGGGCCGATTGGATCATCCGCCAGGCCATCGCACATAAACCGGCAAACGACCCCGACCATCTGTCCTCCTATAGTTATAGCTCCTACAACAAAATGACCGTCGACACCCTGCACCGGCGAGCGGCAGCCGCAACACTTGCGCCGCCCCCGACGTCCGCGACGTCGCCCTCCCAGGGTCACGTCTTCATGATCGAAAGCGTCATCGAACACGCTTATCGCAGACCCGCCCTCCGCAATGAAACAGTCAAAGCCCAACGAATATCAGGCCTCCAAAAAGGATGGCTGCTGGGACTCGCCACACAATTGCAAAACTTCTCTTTCTACCCCGACGAATTCGCGCTGCTCGGCGTCCACTACCTGAACCCGCTCAGCCGCAAATACGCCGGCAACTACACCTTCCACCTCACCGATTCGGTCAGGGACGAGAACGGCGAACTGACCTGGATCATCTCTTTCCGCCCGCACCGCCGCAGGTTCGGCATCGATCTCCTAAAGGGCGAGCTCCACATCCACGAATCGGATTTCGCAATCGCCAACGTCATAGCCGCCCCGGCTACCAACAATGGACAGATGAATATCGCCTTCCGGCAACACTACGATCGCGTAAAAGGCGTATGGTTCCCGGCTCAGTTGAACACGGATATCTCCTTCTTGCCTTCGGCGAACAGCAAAGACAATGAAGGCGGCGCCCTGATCATCAACGGCCGCAGCTACCTGCAGGACATCAGCACCGACTCCGCCCTGTCCCGCAGACACTTCGGCAACTACCGCTATAGCATCGATCCGGCCGCCGACGACCGTTCCAATGCCTATTGGGAAGAGCATCGCACCATCCCACTGGATAGCAGCGAAAAACACGTGTTCCACTTCCTCGACAGCCTCGTACATGCCAATCCCGATCTCAGAAAGGCGACATTGAAACTGGCTATCCTCGGCGACCTGGCCAGCGGTCAGATCCCCATGGGCAAGATCAACCTCAAGATCGGCCAGATCATCAACTACAACCGCTATGAAGGACTGCGCCTGGGCGCGGGCTTTTTAACGAATACCCGCTTCGATCCGGACTGGACCTTCGGCGTCTATGCAGGATATGGATTTATCGACAAATCGGTCAAATACGGCGGTCTCATAGAATACAAAGCCGGCCCGCAAAAAGACGTCACTTACGGCGTCACCTACAAAAGAGATATCGCACTGGCCGGAGCCAATGCGTTCGAAGGCCCACCACTCCTGAACTTTCAGGATCTCCTGGCAAAAAAAGCCGACTCCCTGCAAATGGTCGAGGTCTATCGCAAAGGCTGGCTGGGAAAAAAGATCCGGACCCGGCTTTCCCTGGATTACCAACGCAGGGACTTCACCCAGGGCTTCACCTTCGAAGACCCCAAAAAACCCGCATTGGTCTACCGCAACCTGCAATTGATCGAAGGGGGCCTGCTGCTGACGACCTCCTTCCGCCAGGGCTTCTTAAAGGCGGAAAATTTTTCCATCCCCACGATCTCGGGCGATAAAGGTCACTACCTCGAATGGCAGACCAGCGTCGGCAGGGCCCTCAACAGCGGCGCCTCCATCGACTATCAAAAAACAGAGGCCCGGTATACCCAACACCTTTCACTGGGCCGTCCGGGTCAGATAACGGCCATCCTCCAGGGCGGCAAAATATGGGGACACCTGCCCTATACCATGCTCTTCAGCAACCTGGGCAGCTATGATCAGTTCAGCGTCGGCATACCCGCAACCTTTCAGACCATGCGCTGGTATGAATTCATCAACGACGCCTATGCCGCGCTCTTCCTCAACTACGAGACCGGCTACCTGATCCAGAAACGCAAAAAATTCGGGCTCAGCCTGCTGTTCAGCCAAAATACCGGCATCGGCGCCCTCAGCGTGCCCCAATTACAACTCGGCGTTCCCGCCAGACCAATGAACCATGGCTATACCGAAGCCGGCTTTGGGCTGCGGTTCCGTACGACCAGGCGCAATTACAGTATCATGGGCTATTACCGCTATGGGGCGGAACACCTGCCAAACACGTCCGACAATTTCTCCTGGCGCCTGATATTGCAGTAGATCCGATGCAACAAATTGTTAAAACCGCTGTCTCTTAGAAAACAGCATGCGATGTTCCGGAACAATATAAAGCTCGCGTGGCGCTATCTGCTCAAAGACCGCGCCTTCACCCTGCTCAATCTCCTCGGCCTGGCCACAGGCCTCGCCTGCGCGATCATGATCTATTGTTGGGTCGATGACGAAACCCATGTCGACACCTTCAACCAAAACAACGACCGGATCGTCCAGGTCCTCAAGAACGCCCCCTCGCCAACGGGCATCACCACCGACGATCATACCCCCGGACAACTAGCCGCCACCCTGGCCAGCGATCTACCCGAAGTAGCCCATGCCACTTCCGTCATCCCCGTATCCTGGTTCGATAAACGAGGTCTCCTTATCTACGGCGACCGCCGGGTCACGGCCAAAGAAGAATTCGCCGGTGAAGACTATTTCAAAATATTCTCCTACCATCTCCTCGACGGTAACGCCGATGAGGTCCTCAAGGATAAACAATCCATCGTCATCTCGAACGAGCTCGCGCTGAAACTCTTCCACAGCACGGAAAACCTGGTCGGTGCGACCGTCGAATGGAACCAAAAAGACTATAGCGGCATCTACCGCATTTCCGGCGTATTCGAAAAACCACCCGCCAACGCCAGCACACAATTCGACATCGTCTTCAACTATGCGCTGTTTCTCGATAAGAACCCTAAGTTGAACGACTGGGCCAACAACGACCCAAGCACCTATGTCCTCCTGAAAAAGGACGCCGCCGTCGACGCATTCAACGGCAAGATCGCCGGTCTCGTCAAGGCCAGGGTAGAAAAGTCTGAAACAACGCTTTGGGCACAGCAATACTCCGACCGGTACCTGCACAATCGCTACGAGAACGGCGTGCCGGAAGGCGGCCGGATCACCTACGTGCGGATCATCTCCCTCATCGCCGCATTCATCCTGGTGATCGCCTGCATCAATTTTATGAATCTTTCCACCGTGAAAGCCGCCGGACGACTAAAAGAGACGGGTATCAAAAAGGTCATCGGCGCATCGCGGGCCGGCCTCATCGCGCAATACATGGCGGAATCGCTGATCCTTGCCAGCCTTGCGCTGATCATCGCGCTGTGCCTGGTATTCCTGCTCCTGCCACCCTTCAACCAGATCACAAGCAAACACCTGACCCTTCATTTCACCCCTGGCGAAGCCCTCACCATCGGGACGATCACCCTGGCGACAGGCATCCTGGCCGGCTGCTATCCCGCCTTCTACCTCTCCGGGTTCAAAACGTCCCTTATCGGCAAAAACAATATCAAGACATCTTTGTCCGAACTGCTGGTCCGAAAAGGGCTCGTATTGTTCCAGTTCACGCTTTCAACGGTCTTCATCCTGTCAGTCCTGGTCATCTACCGGCAAACGCGGCTGATCCAAACGAAGAACCTCGGCTATAACCGGGCAAACATCCTGTATTTCGAGCGCGGCGGATTGGTATCAACGAACGAGGAAGACTATGCGCCCGGCGGCAAATACGAGACCGACCTCCAAAACTTCCTGCAGCGGGTCAAAAGCATCCCGGGGGTCATCAACGTTTCCAACTTCCGCCATAACATCACCAATAGGAACGGCGGAACATACGACATCTCCTGGCCGGGTAAAGACCCCAACCAACGCATCGATTTTACAGACCTGGATGTGGGATATGACTTTGTCGAGACCGCAGGTATCACACTACAGGAAGGAAGAACCTATTCGCGAAACTTCGGGAATGAACAGGGGAATATAATTTTTAATGAATCGGCTATCAGGATCATGGGCCTGCAAAACCCTATCGGGAAAGTGATACACTTGTGGGGCAGCGACCGAACGATCATCGGCGTGGTAAAGGATTTCAATTTTCAGTCCCTGTACAACCAGGTCAAACCTTGCTTTCTTGATCTAAACACCAATCATTGGGCATCAAAGATCATGGTCAGGATACAGGCCGGAGCGGAAGTCGCGACCGTCGATAAACTAAAAACACTGTATCAGGAATATAACCGCGGGGGTGACTTCGAATACCGCTTCCTGGATGAAGACTACCAGGCCCTCTATTCGGCGGAAATAAGGGTTTCCGCCCTCTCAAAATACTTTGCCGGGATGGCGATCATCATCTCTTGCCTGGGGCTTTTCGGTCTCGCGGCCTTTACTGCCCAGAAGAGACAAAAGGAGATCGGTATCAGAAAAGTGCTGGGCGCGACCGTTAATGGTATTGTATTGCTGCTCTCTAAAGATTTTCTGATGCTGATATCCCTTTCTCTGCTAATCGCGTTTCCGCTTTCCTGGTGGGCTACGAACCGCTGGCTGCATGAATTCGCCTATCGCGCCGATCCGGGCATCGGCACATACTTGCTGACGGGCTTCACCATCGTCGGGATGGCGCTGCTCTCGATCAGTTTTCAATCGGTGAAGGCGGCGTGCTCAAACCCCGTGAATACCCTCAGGTAATAACGGCAGTTATTACCTGACGAGCTTTACGTTCACGGCATTTGCCCCTTTAGGGCCCATCTCGATCTCAAAACTGACCTTGTTGTTGGGCTTCACGGGCTCCTCAAGCGACTTCACGTGCACAAACACGCTCTGCTGTGTCTTCTGGTCCTTGATGAACCCGTACCCCTTGTCGTTGTTGAAAGACATCACGATACCCGAGTGGACCAGATCCGCCGGATCGAGCTCCTCTTGCTTGGGCACACCACTGATATTGATGTCCTCAGAATTGATCGTCACCTTCTTTCTGGGATCCGGTGGCTTGGAAGACAGATTGCCGTTCTCATCAATATAAGCCAGCATATCATCCAGGTCATGCCCTCCTTTGCTGTTCTCCTTCCGCTCCTGCTTCTTCTCATTCTTCTCTTTCTTCTTGGCCTGTTTCTTTCTTTCTCTTTCCTTTTTGTTCCAAGTTTCTGCCATAATTTTTACTCCGTTTTTTGTTTATAAAATAGATGCAAAAAGCCCTCCCAATTTGCTCGGGACAGCTCGATTCCGGTTGCTTGTATGTATCTGATTGATTAGCATAAAGTAACGCCTTTTTTCTCAAATAACCTCATCTGCCAGAACAGGTTGAGATTTATTAGCCGCCTGTCATTCAGACAGGCAGTTGTTGTGAGTTTACAGGCGATACGTGTTATATTTGGGTCCTATGAAAAAAAATTGTCTTCTTCTACCACTGTTTGTCGCCATCTATGGCGCTCAGGCTCAAACTTCTCCGCCCGCCGCATCAGCCGCGCAGGCTCAATCGGAACGTTACACTGTCTATGCCATCAAGTTTGCCTCGGCCGCACATCCATTGCCGATCTCGGGCTTTGCTGACAAAGGGCCAACAACGGACAGCGTCAACATGGACTTCATGGTCTGGTTGATAAAGGGGGCAGGTAAGAACATTTTGGTGGACGCTGGTTTCCTAAAAGATATCCCGGAGGGAAAATACTTCGAGATCATCAACTATATCCGGCCCGATTCGGCATTGGCAAAGATAGCACTAAACCCGGAAGATATCACGGATATTATCCTCAGCCACCCCCATTGGGATCATATTGACGGCATTGGCCTGTTCCCAAAAGCCCATATCTGGGTGCAAAAGGACGATTATGGCTATTTTGTAGGCGCCGCCTGGCAAAAAGGCAACAACGGCGACAACGGAGGCTTCTCCCCAAGGGACGTGCGGATGCTGGTCGACCTGAACCTGGCAGGCAGGGTAACCCTTGTCGATGGCGACAACAAAGAGATCATTCCCGGTATAAAAGTATTCACCGGCTCAAGACATACCTTCAATTCGCAATATGTCCTGGTGGAAACAGGCAGCCACAACACCATTCTGGCCTCGGATAATATCTGGATCTACTATATTCTCGATCATATGACGCCCGCCTCCAAGGGCGGTACGCTTGACCCTGCCGGTTATGTAAAAGCCATGCAGCGAATGACAACCATGGTATCCGATAAAAAATACATCATCCCGGGTCACGACTCGCAGGTCTTCTCCCGGTTTCCCACCATCGCAAATGGCGTGGTGCAAATAAAATAAGGGCTATCTTTGCGCCATCAATTTCATTTGCCATGAATACCATACTTGCCGCAACCGACTATTCCGATCTTGCCGAGAATGCAGTGGAATACGCTGCCGCCGTAGCAAGGCACAAGAGCGAGCGGCTCGTCCTGCTGAACATTATTGTCTATGACGTACATGCGGAGAATGCCCGGCTCCACGTCGAAAAATTCCAGGAAATGATGGCGCAGGCCCAGGCCAGGCTGGACAAGCGGGCCGCCGCGTTGTCCGATCAGTACGGCATAACCGTCCTCCCGATAACAGCGAATTCCTTTTTAGTCGAAGAAGAATTGGCGAAACTTGTAGCAAAATACGACGTCTATATGGTGGTGATGGGCATGGCCGAACAGTCCCGTCTGCAGGAATACTGGGGAAACGCTACTACCCTCGCCATCAAACATGTTCCCGTAAATATATTGGCCGTCCCCGCCAATGCAACATTCAAAGAACAGAGAAAAGTGCTTTTTGCCTGCGACGCCATCCATGGCGTATTCGAACAATTACTGGCCCGGATAAAAAGCGTCGCCCTGCTCTTTAATGCGGAAGTCGAAGTCTTGCTCATCCATACCAAACCACAAACAGGAAAACAAGCGGATGCGACCGAATATTCCCTGCAGGCCATCGACAAAGCCTTGCAAGGCATCGCCTATCATTACGAAAACGTCGACGCCGACTCCATCGTCGAAGGCATCCGGCTCGAGATCATAAAGACCCATGCCGATGTCCTGATCATGGCGCCCCTCCAACATGGGTTCTGGGGGACCCTGGTGCATCGCAGTAAGACACGCAAAATGGCCTCCGGACTCGACATCCCCCTGCTGGCCGTCCGCGTCTGATCGCTCCCGTCGGACCAGCCCCCCGTCAAAAGGTAAACACCGCCTTCCCAATGACCCCACCGCTTGGCATTTCGGTGTATGCCTCCTTGAACTTATCCGCCGCATAGGTCCTGCCTACCACGACCTGCATCCCGTCACCCGCCCGCCTGGCCAGGATGTCCAGATAAAACGCAGAAGGCTTGGACAATAACACCTTGTATTTCTTTTTCGACAATAAATTATGTACAAACGACCCGATGATCTGTTTGGGCCCCGGCACCGTATTCACGTAAACGGAAACCTTCTTCATGATGGCCTTCGCCTTCTTAAATGGCAACCTATCCGACAGATCGATCACCGCGTCATATCGCTTTTTATCCTCCAGGATATTCACCTTCCGGTAATCGATAACCCGATCGCTCCCCCACTTCTCCGCCAGTGCCATACCACTTTCACCGACAACCGCCGTCACCACAGCCCCTCTCTTTTTGGCGATCTGCACCGCGAACATCCCGATCCCGCCGCCGGCGCCGTTGATCAAGACCTCCGTTCCCTCCTGTACCGAAACGAACCGATCAAAAATTTGCAGTGCAGCAAAACCCACGACAGGCATGGCAGCAGCCTGCTCAAACGATATCCCCGCCGGCTTGATGGCGATGGCGCCCTCGCCCACCAATAAATACTCCGCCAACGCGCCCCCTTTGAATTGATCCACCGAACCGAATACGGCATCTCCCTTCTTACATTTACTAACGGCGCCGCCCACCGCCTCCACCACACCGGAGAAATCGATCCCCACCCCTTTCGGAAATTTGGAGCCCGACATCGTCTTCATCTCCCCCGCCCGGATCTTCCAGTCGATGGGGTTGATCGACACCGCCCTTACCTTTATCAAAACCGTTGCCGGAGCAACTTCCGGGACAGCGTCCTCGACCATCTCCAACACCTCAACCCCGCCATATTGCCGGTAAATAACTTTTTTCATAAATTGCTAATTATTTTAGTTTTTTAAAGGAAATTCCTATCTTTGCGTGTATGATGCTGTTTGAAGATACAGCCCTTTTTGACGAAGGGAAAAAAAGGTTTCGCCACTTCGATCTTCCCGACACGGATCTGCGCCTCTGGGAACAATTCTTCCCCAAAGCCGACTCGGACCACTATTTCAGAACGTTGAAAACGACCGCCCCCTGGCAACAACGCAACCGGCCAATGTATGATAAGATCGTACTGGACCCCAGGCTGACCGCCTTTTATGGCGGCCAAAACGGTCACGAATGGACGCCCGAACTCCTGGCCATAAAAGCCCGCGTAGAAGCGGAATGCGGTATGTCCTTCGACCGGGTCCTGCTAAACTATTATCGCGATGGTAATGATTCAGTCGCCTGGCACCATGACACCCTCCCCGCCGACGGGAAACACAAACCCATCGCATCCGTCACCTTTGGTGAAACCAGGCTCTTCAAAGTAAGACACCTCTACAGAAAGGACACCCCCCAACTGGATATCCCCCTGACCCATGGCAGTTTCCTGCTCATGGGCGAAACCATGCAATACCACTACGAACACCATGTCCCCAAAACGGCCAAAAAGATCGGCGCGCGCATCAACCTCACCTTCCGCATCTCTGGCTCCTGAACAAACGATCAGTCAAGCTTCTCCACATTCACGCCGCCGAAATGAAAACCCTTCACGATATCGGGATTCCCCATATACCGAAGCCTGGCCTCGCCAAAGGACGTGATCTTGATCCGGTCGGCGACATTCATCCGGAATTCAGCCTCACCAAAAGCCGTCACCTTGGCCCTGTGCCCATAAATAGCCGTCGTGTTGATTGTCGCTTCGCCAAAACAGGTGTAAAACTGCTTATTCACCGCACCCGATTTGATATCCAACACACTCTCGCCAAATATCTTTGTATACAGTTTATTAAAATGCACTTCCGTAAAGATGACCCTTGACTCGCCGTATACACGCAGGGTAAAGTGGTCCTGTGACATCGGGCTCTCGCAAAGAAAGGTTTCGTCTCCACGCAGCGAAAGCCGATCCAACTTTTTGTACGTCACCGTAACTAAAACGGCATGCTTGGGATACAGGGAATAACTATGCTTGCCGTCATAACCATAATCCTCCCTGCTTTTCGGAAAATCTTTGGCCCCATCCAGATACAACCGCAACGTGCCATGCTCCACCTCGATGTGTAATTTGCCGTCGTCTACTAAACTACTGTTTATGGTAACACTTTCCTGATCCCCCTGAACAAATGTGGCCTGGATATACGGGCTTACGATGACGGCATGAAAATGACCGGAAACGCCTTTTTGGGCATGGGTGGCAGGAGCTATGACCACCAACATGCCCGCAGTCAGGAAGGTTATTAAACGATTCATAATGTAGTGTTTAAGCCTTATACGCACCAATCCATTCAAATGTTACACGTCTTAGAATCCGGAGACATCTTTCCCATCGACCAGTGCCTGCCTGAACCGCCCGACATACTCCCTGGCGTCCTTATCCTGCACGAGCTGCAGGCTGACATCTGTATACTTTAACGCCGAAGTCTTATCCCCCATGATCGCATACCCTTTGGCCAGCCCAAAATTGGTCAGCCACACTTTCGGCGCCTTATCATAATCGGCCTTATAGACGTCAAAAGCCGCCTTATACTGCTTCATCCGTACAAGCTTATTGCCATAGTAATAGATGTCATCGACACTCCCCTTCGGAAAGGCAATTTTCATCAGGGAATCCGCTTCATGTTGACGACCCAGCTTTTGCAGCAAACCCGCATAGGTGCTCAGCGTGCGAAAATTGGCCTCCCCAAAATAGGTATTGATGGAGCGATCTGCCCAGCGAAGCCCCTCGTCAATATCCACATCATTGACCAGGCAAAAATCCGCGGCCTGCTGCATGTTTTGCCAATACTCGTAAAACTCCCCGCTGTTAAAAGCATACCTGTAAGCGGCCAACTGCGTTTTTTTAAGGTCCACGGCGATCGTAAAGGGGATTTTTACTTTCTCCCATTCAAGCGCGGCCACCGCGCTGCTGTCGGTCTCCTCGCCGAATATATAGGTCAGCCGCTCGACGGGCTCGTTCGTTTTCACCACAGGCACGTCGACCCGCAACACATCTCCCGCCGGATCATAGTAAAAAGATCCCCAGGCATTGTTTTCCTTCGAGAAGATGAGCGTAGCCTTCTCTTGTCCCATGGCGATAAAGAAGCCATATTTCCCAGCTGCCAACGGCCTCCCCTCGATCGTCACATCCGTGGAAAACGCGATGGTCGTGTTCTCATTGGCCCCGGCCCGCCAGGGAGCTGCCTTACTGGTACCATAGTGATAGTCAAAAAAACCATACGGCACCAGGTCGCCCCAGATCTTCCCTTCCCGCCCGTTGACCGCCGGCCGGCTATAATTAATGGCAACGTCCGTAATGCCTACCTGTTCCGAAACAGCGGCCAATTTACTCCCCCTGGGCATTTTTACCTGCTGCCCCTGTACGGCCATCGATAAAACCAGGACGATCAGGACAATACTATTTTTCATCGCATGAAAATCCGTGCTTGCCCACACACCCCCAAGAATTTTCGACCAATTCCATGAAATCCTCGCCGAACTAAATTAAATTACGGGGATAGCACTGTCAAAACACAAAAGCCTATGCTCCGTCACTTTTTCCAGATCGCCTGGCGCCAGCTGATGAAACGAAAGTTTTACAGCTTTATCAATATCGTGGGCCTGGCCATTGGGATGGCCTGTTGCATGGTCATTACCGCGTATGTCCGGCACGAACTATCCTACGATCAATACCATGCCAAAAAAGATCGTATCTACCGGGTGCTCCAGGCCTTCCGTAGCGTTCAACCCGGCGAGTCACCCTCAGCACCGTCACCTACGGATTACTCGGTCTGGGGCTGCGCCCCCGTTGGACCCGCACTACAGGCCGAATTTCCCCAAATTGAAAAAGTAGCGCAGTTCATGAGCCCCGTCAGCCTGCTGTTGCAGCGGGGTGACAAACGCATCCAGCAGGATAACCTGCTCTGCATGGATTCAACAGCATTTGAAGTATTCAGCTGGAAAATGCTGGTTGGAGACCCGCATACCGCACTGGTTAAACCCAACACCATCGTGCTCACAAAGACGACAGCGCAAAAACTATTTGGCAACGCGAACCCCGTCGGCCAGGGCCTGCGGGTGGACAACCAGGACACTTATATGGTCACCGGTGTCATGGAGGACGTCCCGGCCAACTCACAGTTCACGTTCAACGGACTGATCTCGATGGCCACCGCCAAAAAACAACGCGACGAAATTTTCCATTGGTGGGGCTACGTCGATTTCTACACTTACATCGTATTGAAAGAAAACACCGATATCGCATCCTTACAGGCACAGGCGGCCGGTTTCGTAAAACGACGCAATAGCGATGACAAAGGCTACTCGATAACCTTTGAGAAAATGACGGACGCTTACCTGCACTCTGTCGCTGTCAGACAGCCAGGCCCCAGCGGCAGCTTGCTCAACATCTACCTGTTCTCCTGTATCGCGGTTTTTATCATGGTCATCGCCTGTATAAACTTCATGAACCTGTCCACGGCAAGGAGCCTGGAAAGGGCAAAGGAAGTGGGCGTCCGGAAGGTGCTGGGGGTAAATCCCAGCAGCCTGATGTGGCAATTCCTGTTTGAATCGATGCTGCTTTCCCTGATGGCCGCAGTCATCGCCGTACTGCTGGCACAGGCCGGCATTTCATCACTTGGAACGCTGTCCGGCAAGGATCTCTCCGATACCCATTTCTTCACGCCCCTGGTACTTGCGTACATAGCTACATTTGCCATTGTAGTGGGGCTGCTCGCAGGCATCTATCCCGCCTGGATCTTGTCCGGATTCAAACCGATCATCGTCCTGAAGGGAAAATTCAATCCATCCAGGGATGGGGTCTCCTTTCGAAAAGCCCTGGTCGTTTTCCAGTTTACCCTGTCCATTGCACTGATCGCCGGCACCGCTATCGTCTATTCGCAATTGAAATTTGTAGATCGTCACGATCTCGGTTTCCAGAAAGATCAGATGGTGATCCTGAATTTTGAAGGGGACGAAAAGGTACAGCACCAGATCGAAACAATAAAAAAAGCCATTTCTGATCAACCGGGTGTGATCTCGGTAGGCGCATCCCGCGCAGTACCGGGTGAGTTCCTGCCCAATGCAGGAACGCAGATCCAGACGCCCAACGGACAAATGCTCAGCATGGGACCGTTCATCTATGAGATCGATTTCGACTTCATTCCCACCTACCATATCCCGCTGATCGCCGGCAGAAACTACTCCCGGCAATTCATCACCGACAGTGCCCAATCCATGGTCATCAATGAAGCGGCGGCAAAATTGTACGGCTATGCAAATCCTGCCGATGCAGTAGGCAAGAAATTTGATCAATGGGGAAGAAAAGGAACCGTCATCGGCGTGGTCAGGGACTTCAACTTCCGTTCCCTTCACCAGGCGGTGGAACCGCTGACGCTGAGATATGGCTACCCCTACAACCTCAACCGCATCTCTGTTTCCATCAAAGGCGACCATCTTCCCGTCACACTCGCTGACCTCAAAAAGACCTGGGACCGCCTCGCCCCCCAGCGTCCTTTCCTGTATCATTTCCTGGACGAGTCCTTTGGCGCACAGTACGAAGCCGACCGGCACTTCGGGCAATTGTTCACGTTGTTTTCGTTGCTGGCTATTGGCATCGCCTGTCTCGGCCTCTTCGGCCTGTCGACCTTCCTGGCACAGCAGCGGGTAAAAGAAATCGGCATTCGTAAGGTGCTGGGATCGTCGGTGACAGGCATCTGGATGTTGTTGTCAAAGGATTTCATCAAGCTCATACTCCTGGCTGCCGCCGTCGCCACCCCGCTCTGCTGGTGGGCGATGAACATATGGTTGCAGGGCTTTGCGTATCGCATCAGCATCGGGCCATCGGTCTTCCTGGAAGCGGGGCTTATCGCGCTGGGCGTTGCAATGGTAACCATAGGCTGGCAGGCCATAAAAGCGGCCCTGGCCAACCCGATCCGATCGTTGAGAAATGAGTAGCAGCCGCCGGACGTCGTCCTAGTTTTCAAGCGAAACAAATAACTCCGCCGCCAACTTCCAGGAATTTGCCGTCTTACGCCACATAGCCGAATAATTGCCGCCACCGCTATAGCTATGCTGGGCAACCCATTGGCCTGTCTCCCAGGCCAGGGAGTCGTTCTTACTGACCACGATCGACGCCGGCGTCCGCAGATAGACCACCCCAGGCATGGCGTTGAAGGTCTTCCGCCATAAAGCGAGAACGCTGTCCCTTCCTTCGACATGCTGCCCACGCCCCGTGACGATCGAGTAATCCGGCAGCATGTCGCGGACAACACCGTCCACGTCATGCCGGGCAATAGCATCATTGCTGGCTGCCCGGACCGCCCTGATCTGCGCTTCCACAGTCTGCGCTATCGCGCAACGTGCTCCAAACAGGAGCAGGAATATAATAGGTAGTCTTTTATTCATGTACACAATATAGAAAAAAGCCGCACTGGGGCGGCTTTTTTATCTTGATTGACAAGTTGATTCCTATTCGTGCAGGGCGCGTTTGGTGGATCCGATGGCGCCATCGATGTGTTGATACGCCCTTGCCTGAAGGCCCTGTACCGCGCCATTGTCTTCCTCATAGCTGATCTCCTGGCGCGCTTCCCTCAAATAATCCAGCGCGGCATGCAAACGGCCCGGCTGGTTCGATACTTCGGTCACAGGCGGATGGTCATTGATATTCTTACCATCCCAAATAGAGGCCTTTTTGATCTCATTGATCGCGGCGTCGATACGATTGACAGCCTGCTGCTCATCCATCGATTGAGCCCAGTCGCCCGGACGGTGTTCGATCATCCAACGGGCGGCGCGCAGATCCGACAACGCACGCAGGTAATGCGGATGCTGGGGAGGTGGAGGCGCGGCCCGATGGGCGGGAGCACAGGAAGCAAATATCACTACGAGGCCAAATAAAAGATGCTGGACTTTCATTGTGTAGATTTTTAAGTTAAGTTGCTACCTGAGAACGAATTGGAGTCAAAAAGTTTATAGCCCGATGTCAGAACTTATGTTAAGTCCTTGTTATCGGGTTACGGGCAGGGATGCTCGATAAAATGGGTCTTAAGGTCATCCCCGGTGGATGCCAGATAAGCAATCGTAGAATCCCTGCGGGCGACAAACGCCTGGATGGCGGCGGCAGTATTGGGAAAATTTCCGTCTGGCACCCATGGTCCTCCAGTTTTGGCTCTATTGTGCGACCGATCGGTGACTACAAGGTCTGATTCAAATAGTTGATGGCAAAATTTCTTTCAGCGGAAGTCAAATCCTGCGTCCCGGGATTCCTGAACCCCGCTGCGAGGATGACAATAATAAAAAGCAATGTCTTTTTCATGATGACAAAATCTAATCGGCAAAGTAAGTAGTCAATACGCGCCCGAAAACAAATTCGACCAATGCAATGAAATCTTCCTTCAAACATACATAATCATCAGATGTATTTAAAACAAATGTATGTTTGCCAAACAATAACTCATCATGCAAAGATTATTCGTGATACCCGCCTTAGTCCTGTTCCTTTAACGGCTGCGAAAATTAAAAAAGGCTGTTGAAATTTGCCCGGTTGCGGGTTTTGTCGGATATTAATCTCATGGCAGAACATCCCCCTCATGCGGAACGAAAAAATCACGGCCCGGAGCTGGAAAGAGAATTTGAGCTGGAGAGAATGATCCTTTTCAGCGATGCGATATTTGCTATTGCCATCACGCTGATGGTCATCGATATCAAATGGCCAGACCTTCCGGACCGCCTTCAAGGCGTGGACATGTATAAGCTGCTGAGACCTACGATGTTCCAATTTATCGTCTTCGTCCTTAGCTTTTTTTACATTGGACGATCCTGGTCGCAGCACTTGAGGCTATGCCGCCTGCTCCGATCCTACGACCAAGGACTGATCACCCGAAACCTGTATTACCTGTTCTTTATCGTTATTTTCCCCTTTACCGCCTCCGGCATTGTCGGTCACGTCGTTACCGGTTTTATTCTGCCTTTATTCCTGTACAGTTTCAACCTGGCGGCAGTCGCGGTCATGCATTTCCTGATCATCAGGTATATATTGCGTAAAAAACCGGAGTTGTCAATGGGGGCTGAAGAAGCAGAAAAAAAATACATCTATATCCGCGGTCTCTACTCTTCTTCTGTAATGGTCGGGTTATTCGTGCTGATTATCCTTGTCGCCATCTTCACCGGCGGGAATCCGAATGATATGAGCCTTGCTTTTCTGCTCATCCCCTTCGGTCTTAGGTACGCCGGAAGAAAAGCGAAGAAGTATAAACCTAAAACTGGCTAGGTCGTCATTGTTTATGGTTATTTAGTATCCTTTATCCGCTTACAATCGGATAGACAGCTCTAATTCTCATTCCGGATTGTACTTATACCCGAATGGGTTAGATACTCCTTCTTTAGACAGTCGATTATCCTAAAGGGTTCCATCGCGCCTAATTTAAAATATTTCTCCTCTACAATGGTGGCTCCGTTGTACGTAAGGACCACCCGATGGGCAGACACCGAATCGTAGATCAAGATCGTCCCATCCACCGGCTTTTCTTCGGTTTCCCAAAAACTCAGCGCGTTCACGCGATTGTTCTCATCATAGTCATACTTGATAAGGCTATAGTCTCGCGTTACGCCATGTATTCTTTTCGCCAAATCGTTACCAAACAAAAACTGACGTTCTATGATCCGTCCATCTGCATCGTATATCAGTTTCATAGTCGAAGAGCCGTCATCCGTCTTATAGGGTTTGCCATCTATTCCAACGCTGATGTATTCCGTTTCCTGCCCATCCTCATCGTATTTCGTATCGATTTCGTAAGAGCCATCCCACATGGCCATGGGGCTGGTGGTATCCGCCCAGAAAGTTTCTGCCGTCTCTCTTCCGAATTGGTCATATTTATATTTGATCATATACACCTGCTCCGAGGTAGTCTTCAACGGCTTACCAGTGAGTCCGTAATTAGACTGGCAAATGATCCGACCTTTTTGATCACGGACGTAGCTCGTGGCATTGATCTGGTCGTTGTTTACACATGGGTGTCCATTTTGGTCGAAATAAAGTGTCTGCGTCAGTAGGTTTCCCTTTACGTAAATAGAGGCTTCCTCCTGTATACCTTCCTGGTTATTCATAGGCTTCTCTTGTTCATCGAAATAGGACTCGCGGATCTCGTTGCCGGCGGTATCGTATTCGTGTTTGATTATGGCCACCCCATCGCCGGATGCGTGGGATTTTGTAACATGCTCAAGGACGTCGAACCGGGTTTGCTTCATCTCGTATCCCCCCTCATAGGTCCGTTCGGTACCGGCGATGCCGTAGGCATTAACCGTTGGATTATTATCTATCCCGAAATACCGGGTGAAGATCAAATTGTTATCCAAATCATAGGTGTACAGTATCTTCGCGATGCGAAATCGGAGATGTAGCACGGGTTCGTCATGGACACCGAGATGTGATTCGGAGATCTTGTTATCATGATCGTCATACTCTGTCAATAATTTGTGAGATCCGTTGGCTTTCGAAATCGCGGGCTGTTGTTGGGCATCGAAAAAGGCCGTTTCCTTTATTTCGGCAAAACGGATAGGGTCATCGTATCGTTTGTATCGGATGATGGCGATCCCATTCTTATCGTTTCGCAGGATGCCATGGGACGAGTAATACCGGATCTCGGTGAGCAGATCCCCCGTATATGTATATAGTGCATATTTACCCGGCAGGAAGGCGTTGTTCCCGTTCCGGAGGATGGTAACGCGAAATATATTTTTTTCTTGATGTTGGTAATGGCGATATTCGTATATCTCTCCCCATTTGTCGGCTTCATCGACCTCGCTAAGCCGGCCATTCAGATAGGTGACGGTGGCGGTGTTGATCGCCACGCCGGAGGGGTTGAATTTGGTGACGACCACTTTTCCCGAGCCGGTTTTCACGATCCTGTAATAGGTTCTGGCGGCCGTTTTGGTGAGTTTGAGATTTCCGTAGACGCCGCCCGGGCCGTAGTCCCAATCATTATAAAAACCCACGTCGACATGTCGTTGGGTAAAGGCGAATTTGCATTGAAATACTAAGGTTAGCAGGAGCAGATTACGGCATAGAGTCATACAACAATATAATAATATTTTCCCTGCAAGCAAATTTCATCCGACTTTTACGGCCTATGAAATGCGCGCTCTTCTACCCTCTTTTATTCATCGTCCTCACTAGCCGATCGCAACTCCCTGTCCCCACCAATCTCACGCATGCCTATAAAGCAGGTACCCGTGTAGACGGCCGCTCAACCAAAGCTTATTGGCAAAACCGGGCCGACTATGATATCACCGCCGATTTCGACTGCATCCGTTTTCAACAAGATAGTGTGCCAGATTCGTCCAATCGCTGAAAACTATCCGAGTCAACTACGTGTCACGTATTGGAAGATCCACAAGGTGGGAATGGCCAATGTACCTGTCAAGAAACCCGGCGATGTATTTGTTCCATACAGAAACGATTGATCGACGAGAGCACTCGATTCTTTTCTTCAATTATCATAATGCACAGGCGGCGCCTGCGGCGGTACGACAAGTGCGGCACTCAAATTAGGCAGCGCCTTCCTTAAGGCAGCAAGATCTTTATTGGAAGTATCGATAAAAGTCCAATGAAGACCATTGTCCGCCGAAATGGCGATCAATGTCGAAGTATTCAACAACCTTCCTGGCGTAAGCTTTATCTCCGTATGCTGCGCTATCGTAGCCTGGACCTCCTTGCCGCTGACGACGATCCTCGAAGGCTCGTCAAAGGAGATCTTTGTAAATGTCGTCCCCTGCACCTTCATATTAGCCATCGACTTATCCAATAGATCCACCATCTTCGCCGAACCACCCACCAACCGCACAATAGTCGGATAAGTATAGCCCACGAAAGTAGCATAGTCCCCGCCCACAAACGAAGCCCCCATCTTTTGCGCCTGCTCCTTCAGGTGCCCCACGGCGCCGGCAACTTGGGCGCCCCCCTTTAAAACTCCGGCACAAAAGAAAAATAACACCAAAACCCTTTTCATAAATTCATTTTTTCTTGATCTCTTCATAATCGATGTCGTCGAAACCCACTGCCTCGAGTTTTCTCTTCGTTTCCTCCCCCACCAAATACATCGGCGTCTTACCGGCAAAACTGCCAAAACAAAGATCCGTTCGGTAAAAGCCATCGGCAAGCGGCTTCCCTTCCTTTACATACACCGGTGTCGCACCGATTATTTCTTCATAGCCGTCACAGGCCTCATTGTAATTGAGAAACCTGGTCCCCCTCGCCGCGGCATCGAATTCCACGATCGCATGTATCTTCAGCCAAAAGAATTGGCCTCCGTCCGACACATCCACAAACTCCATATCGGTGTACCCCTCCGCTTCACAAAAAGCCTTCAGCGCCGATGACACGATGCAAAAGCCGTCATAAGTATAAGAAAAACTATAACGTATCCGCTTAAACTTCACAGAGGGATTGATCTGATTTATCGAATAGACATCCTTATACTTCGCGCACTCGTCCAAAGGAAACTTCCTGAACATCGTGTAATCATTGTCCGGCCCCGAAATACTATAACCCAATTGCATATGCTATCATTTTAGACTAGGATGCTGTTTAAAGAAATCTTTAGCCGCCTGCGTATATTTACTACCCCCGCCTTTATAAAAATCAGCCAGCGCCTTTAACCGTTCGCCACGCGTAAAGTTACCCCGTATCTTCAACCCGGAATTTCCTCTTTTAGGCCGCATCGTCTTCCCGTTGGCGTCCTTATAACCCTCCAGATGTTCATTCAGATCCTGGTGCAGCTCCACATGTTCGCTCTTGGTCATTGGCGTCAGCTCCTGATCCACATCACCCCCCATAAACTTAGGATCGGAATGATGAAGCTCTATCGCTTCTTTTTCTACTATTTCCTCCGCCTCTTTCTCCGCCAGCTCCTTCGCCTCCTGTTCCACTAGTATCTCCGCCCCTTTTTCCGCCAGCCGGATCGCCTCCCCGCCTTCGCCGGCCGTCGCAACATCTACCCCGAGCATCACGATACCCATACCCGCCTCTGTCCAACTGCCGTGGGCGATGCCCGTCGCGATCTGCTTAACACTACCCGCAAAAGGAATAAAATCGACAATATCGCCTACAGCCGACCAAAAGCCGCCCTGTTTATTGTTCTGAGGCGTAACCACAACTTCCGCCATCGGATCATCGACCTGCACCGGTTCCCCATTCGCCGTACTGTCATGCGGCTTCATTCCCGTCACATCCGTAAACCGCGCTGGATTATCATACCCATAAGCATAAGGACTCCAGCGCCGCATGTACTCCGCCTTGGTATCCACCTGGAACCATCTTCCTATCTGGGCATCATACATCCTCGGCCCGAAATCATACGCCTCCAATCCCGTACCGTCGCTAAACTCCTGGTTCTGCAGCTCCTTTCCATTGAACCGGTATTTGTTTTGGATATAGCTCGGCAGGATCGCCTTATCCGATATTCCGGCCATCGTCAACCCATATGGATAGTAATGATCCTCCTCCAGCATTGGTCCCGTAAAATGCTGGATACTCAGGTTATCAAAGAACACATCCCAATTCTGGGTCGCATTGCTGACGTAAATATACAGATATCCGCTCGTAGTGATGGGGATGCTCTGAGCCAGCGGCGATTGCAGTTGACCGTTGCTCTGTACCCCGGCAGCCTTGACCTGCAAAGCCCCGCTCTGGCTATTCGTTCCCACGTAGTTGAACTGGTTATCCAGCAACACCCAGTTCAAATAAGCCTGCGGCGTCTGTGTTCCACTATAATTCTGGGTATTCAAAAAGTTCTGCAACCCGCCCAATAAAGGACTCGTTGTGGAATTACCCAGCTGCGGTAAACCGCCCTCCAACGCCCCGCCGGTGATCGAGACCAACCCATTGGCCAGGGAAGCTAATAGATCCGTAGCGCCGAGATTCGGCGTCCCCGGATTTTGATTGGTATTATAATAGTAGTTGACACATACTTTCACGTTGTCCCCACTCATGACCTTCAGGATGATCGCGGGCCCCTGCTTGGGACCGCTGCCATTGACCCGGGCCACACTATCGTTGGGATTGGTGACGGAAAGATCCTGCGGATAACCCATAACGGCATTCCGGGCATAAGAAGTCGAATCGATATTATAGAACAGCTGATCTTCGGTACCCCTATATGCCGCCTCCATCGTGGCGATGTATTTCGCGGTGTCTTTCTGTTGCGTCAATATCACCCGCGTGTTACCCAAATGATCCCGCTCATAGAAATCGTACTCCCACCCATACGCGGAATCACCACCTACATATTTATGGAATGCCCACCGGGAACGCCCCTCCGGATGCGTTAAAAACTGCAGGGTATCGACACCGGTGCCCGGACTCCCCAGCGGCGCACGCTGCTGATATTCAAAATCTCCGATATATAATGACGTAGTCGCTATCCCCGCTACGCTGTCGAAGGTTACCTTTTCCAGCTTTTCTCCCAGAGCGTCATAAACATATTGAATATTCCCTTTTCCGATGATATGTATCCGCTCCGGCTGATCCAGATAATTGTAATTGACCGAATCGATACCCCGGTTATTATCCTGTGCAAGGTTACCACTGGTGTCATACCTATAATCAAAAGACTGCTTAGCCCCCTTATAATGGAAATCACCCAGGGTCGAAGCCGTGTCGTTGGCTGCATCGTTGACCTGCAGCAGCTTATTGGTGGTCCCCATGTAGATATAGGTCAGCTCATCAATCGGATCCGTTGGATGACCCAACTTGAATCCGTTTTGTGTCATTGAACCGATATTCCCGTTGGCATCGTAGGATAAACCACTTACACTAAAATCCAACGCGTGTTTCGGATTGTTGGGATCACTCTTCCCCCATGCCGACCCGAACAATTGATTATAGTCCGCCCCCATTAACCGGCTGGCGTCGTCATAGGATAGATCGTATTTACGGAGCACCCCGTCGCCGGCACTCTTCCACAGCGTGGCGCCAACATTTCCATTGAATGCTGGATTAGCGAATCCAACCCCGGTAACGCTGGCAGACTGATCATATCCCACCTCTTCTCCGAAGTAATTGTTGCCATTTCCCAGCAGATAATTCTTGTTGATCAAATCTGTCCATCCGCGGATATTGTAGTCATAGGTCAGATTATCCAACCCGTTGCCGAGCATCCTCGTCTGCAACCGCCCCAACTCGTCATAAGCAAGCGTATTGATCGTCTGCGTCGGCGCCGTGACCAGCTGTCCCGCTACTGAACTGGTTATGCTTCGCGTCGTCGTCAACAATCGGCTGCTCTGATCATAGGTCATCTGGTCCAGCACCGTATGCGTCTGAGCTACATTTCCGCTCTTGGAATGCACCAACAACGACCGCCAAGTCTTCCCCGAAAAATCAAACTGACCGGTAGATTCATCCACTCCTCCGGTGATATTGACACTCTGGGTCTGTATCGGCCGCGAATGATCGTCATAATAAGTAGCCTTATACAAATACCCACCAATAACGTTACCCGCTTTCATAATGGCCTTGGCCGTGCCCGTGACCTGCCCCCTGGCCGTCGCATAAGGCGTGATCGCTACCGCATAGGGATAGCTTGTATTACTCCCATAGAAGTAACTGCTGTTCCCCGTATTACTGCCATCAAAAGCGGCAGGCAACGCACTACCGGAACCGGCTATCCAGGAGTAATTATCATAAAAGACCTGAGTCAGCGACTGCACACTCGCCCCCGACGGCAGCAGATTACCCGGCACCGGCGTGGCCGAAGAACCGTTCTGCGTAGCCATCAGCTGCTGCAAACCGGTGAGCCCACCCGTATACTGCATCAACCCCGTAGACACCTGCCTGTCCAGGTTATCGAACTGAGTATTGACCCACACCTGCAGCTGCCGCTCACCGGCATCCTGCGAAAACACCGCCCTATCCGCCGCATCATAAGCCGTCCATACCTCTCCGACACCAGGTAGCTTTTTGATGATCTGCCGGTTCTGGATATCGAATTCATACCGGTAACAAAGCCCATCCGCTACGGGCTGACTCACCGCCCATGTCCCATCATTGATCAGCTCCACAGCCCTGGGCGTTATGACAAACCGCAGATTGCCGGGATCGTCAAAGACATAATAGGTACAAAGCCAACCCACATGTGCAGTCCCCCGCACATCCGCTGCCTGCACCTTCTTCAGGATCACATGTCCGTCCTTGTCCCGGTATTCCACTATCTGATGACCAGCCTCATCCGACGTGATCTTCTTGTTCAATACCCCACTGGGATAAACACCCCCATTCATCGGAAAAGAACCCGCCGCGGCGACAATATTCCATATCTGGACACTGTCTTCGACCGTGTTTACCTTATACGCATACGTCAACCCGCGATCGCTCCCCACCCAACTATTCCCCGGCCCATAAGCGGTCAATGGCCGATTCGACTCCGCCGCCTCAAATTGCACCTGCCCATAATAATACTGGTCGTTCGGGAACAAACCGGCGTTAAAAGCCTGCTGTTCCTGCAAAGCATACGACTTATAATTCCCGTCGGAACTGGGGCTGGTATACGGCAGATATTTGTTTACCTCCCTCCCAAGCTCATCATAAGCCTGTATCGACACCATGTCCTTCATTAACGGACTGGCCTGCTTCACTACCTTCTGCACCGGCCTGCCCAGACCATCGTAATAGGTTATCGTCTGCATCGCATCATGCGGATCTGTAAGCGCATCGGAACTTACCGTATCCGTAAGACCCGGCCGCAGGATATCCCGCTCGATGATATAATTCATGTTGCCGCCGTTATAGATCTGCCCTACCACGATCTGGCAGATCTCGGTATAATCCACATCGGAACCACAACTCACCTGTACCTGATACCACGTATTGGCGGAGAGCTGCCCCGGCGTATAGGTAAGCCCCAGGGGCCCGGAGATATTCGTAAAGTGAACTCCATCCGTGCTCACCTGCCATTGATAGTTGTAATTTCCATTGCAGTTCCCGCCGCTCGCAGGATTTACCGTCAACATACCCGGACTGGTACCACCCGCAATGTCTTGATATAAAGGACTCAGATCTCCCGCCTGCAACACCGGATACACCGTCACGGCCAAAGAAGACGGCCCCGATGGCCCCCCACAACCATTGGCACTGGCCTGTACTACCGCGCTCCCGATAAATACCGGCGACCAGCTCGCATCTCCACTGGCGTCAAAAGAGGCCGCGTTTGCCGGGATCACCGACCAGCTATAGCTATCCGGATTCCCTCCCGTCGCCACATAGGACCCGCCGCCTCCCTGAGACTGGAACACAGGCCCCGTTGGCGCGTTGGGAACCGTCACGATCGGCTTGACCGTGATCGGCACCGGACTCGATGTCACCGTCGCCGGCGCAATACACCAGAAATTACTCGTCATCACCACGCTGACGCCCTGACCATTGGTCAAACCACTCGTAGTGAACGTACTCCCGGTAGCTCCCGACACGGCACCGCCATTGATCATCCATTGATACGATGGACTCGATCCCCCATTCACCGGCGTCGGAGAAAAAGTCACCGCCGTACCCGGACAAATAGGTGTCGTTATACTCGGCGTCACCGTTACCGAAGGCACGGAAGGAACCGTTACAGTAAACAGCACCCCACTCTCGCTGGCCGTAGCCAGTTCGTTAGTCACACAGGTATTGGTCGTCGTACCCTGCACCGATATACTCTGCAGCTGAGAAACGGAAGTCCCCGAAGTCGTAAAGCTCGCCGCCGTGGTAGACTGCACCGCCCCATTCATGGTCCACTGGAAACTACCCGTAGTCGCCAGGGCCGAATTAACGGTAAAGATCACCGGCTGACCCTGACAGACACTGGTGAGATTCTGCGTCAGCGAGACGGTGAAGGTTTGCGGCTGTATGACGGCAACCGTGATAGAATTACTGGTCGCGGCACTCTGACACGTGTTGCTGCTCGTCAACCTGCACGTTACCACGTCCTCATTATTCAGCGTATTAAGTATACACTGCGGCCCGTTTACCGTCCCGCCAATCGTAGTGACATCCTGCCCATTGTCCAACCATTGATAGGTCAACGTACCGGACGCGTTTCCCGGCGTGGCGCTAAAACCGGCATTATTACCGTAACAGACACTCCCCGTAGGCCCCGTAATGCTCACCGTCATCGGACCGGAAGGATTTACAGTCATCGCGATCACATTGGAGGTCACCGTGCCCGGAGTGGCGCAAGGAGTATTGTTCGTCAGCTTACAACTCACCTGTTGCCCATTTGCCAGCGCAGTAGTCGTATACGTACTGCCCGTAGCGCCGGAGATCGCCGTCCCATTGAGCGCCCACTGATAAGCCGGACTGGTGCCACCATTCGCGGTCGAAGCCGTAAACGTCACTGAAGTCCCCGAACAAATGGTAGTTCCCGTATTCGCGGAAATACTTATCGAAGGCGTCACCGTGGGATTGATCTCGAAAGGGTCGTTGGCCTTCGTTGTGGCGCTCGTATTGGAGACACAGGTGGCGCTGGTGGTTGCCGTCACCGATACGGACTGCATCTGGGCCAGCGAGGTCACCGAAGTCGTAAACGTACTCGCCGTCGCCCCGGCAACAACACTCCCATTCATCGACCAGCTATAGCTGCTGATGGCGTCGGTACTGGAAGCCGTGAAGGTGGCATTGGCACCGATACAATAGCTGATATTGTTGGGACTTAAAGAAAGTGCAAAAGGCTGCGAAGTGGTGACAGTCACCGTAACACTATTAGACGTTGCGCTCTGCCCGGTGCTCGAAGAGACCTTGCAATACACGACATCCCCATTGTTGACACTGGTGGTATATAACACGTAGGCAGGCGGACCGGTCACCGACGAAAATACCTGCAGATTATTCTTGTACCAGGCATACGTGTAGGTGCCGCTACCGCCCGAAGCCAGACAGCTGATATCCAAGGCGCCCCCCTGACAAACGGTGGTGGTCCCGGAAACCGTGGCCCGGAGCTGACCGCACACCCGCCCCCCACCCGCAAGCAGGATCAGCAAACAGATCAACCAGGCCTTCCCTATTCTTTTTTCGAGTATTGATTGCATGTCCATAAGGTTTAATGGGGCTGATTGACGTAGTTATAATTATAGGTTTTGATGATATTCCCATCCTGATCTTTTACGACGGCCAACCTGCTGGAATTGTCATACTGGTAATGCGTAACCCGGTTCCCGACATCGCAGCTCTCGCTGATTCCCACAGACGGCAGATAGCTGTATGTCATCATCTGCGCCCCGGCCGGATATAATCGTAGCTCGTCGATCGTCGGAGAACCGCTGACCGTCACCGAACCCTGACCATTTACCTGGTGCTCATAGTAGGTCCACCCATTGATCGTCTTACCCTGGATCGGACTTCCCACAGTCCCCGAGACCGAACATGGACCACCCTCGGACCAATACGACACGACATAAGTGGTCCCGCTATTCAACCCTGGCCGGGTGATCGCCCCCGCCCCAAGACTGTAATCATATCTTCCCGCAAAGGCCTGCGGATCAGAAGAAGCCGTACCGGCGAACGTCCAATTCCCCGTTCCATCCGCCTCAAAACCGCAATACGCTATGTCACCCTGCCCCGCATTGACAACCTCCGCCACCGGATAGGAAGCATGATAATCCCAGATATAACTGTTGAGATTGTCATACGCCTTATGCTTTTGTAATAAATTTCCAAACCCATCAAACAGATCATTGCTCTGCTGCGGGATATAATCAGGATCCCATTGCACCCGCGAACCGGTTACCGAGATGGGCTGGAAACCGGTGACCCCGCCCGCTTCCCCGTTATCGATTGCATATTCCTGCGATATCTCCGGCGAAACAGGGTCATAGCTGTATAGCTTGGACCTCAAAAAAGTCTGCGTACCCGAAAGATTCTTATACGTCGAGGTCTCCACCAGCCGGGTATACAAACTCCTGTTCATCAGATTGCCGATCCCGTTGTCAAAAGACGTAGAAGCCGTTGCCGCCGCCAGATCGAAAGCATAGGTATAATTTGAGACCATGCTCTCCCCCTTGCTATTCACGAACGTCTTCGACCTCGGCAAATGCAGCGAATAGGGCGCCGTTAAGGGATTGGTCCACGTATAGGCCGTCACTGCTCGCGTGAAAGCAGTCGCATCATCCTGATCATAATTGATGTTCGCCGTACTGTCCAGGTGGTTGAACCCGCTGATGATCTCGTATACCGACCATGCCAGCGTAACCTGCGATTGCTGCGTCGCGGCCTCCGAACCGCATGGACTTCCCGGAACGAGATATGGCAAAGGGCTCACTGTCGCAATCACGCTGTTGGTACAATAATTCTCTACCCCGTAACTATTCAGCGTAGTATAATAATTCGTCGTTTCATGGATCGGTTGAAAACCGCCCGCCACCTGTTTGTAATCCATTTCATCCAGCAACAACCCGCGGTTGAAATATTGCGAAGAATAAGGTGTCAGGGGGAAATCGAATTGAGGAAGCACCTTGATATCCGGATCGCTGGACACGTTGGTATACAAAAAGACCTTTTTCCGCTGGTTAGCCCCTAACCCCTCCAGTTCCGTGACCCGGGAATAGCCGATGACCTCGCCGGAATTGATAGCGACAGGCACCTGCGAATAGCTGGTCAGCAACAGCATATTGATCTGCCCGGTCTCCGTCACCAGGCAATTATTATTTTCGTCAAAAACACCCAGGTAACTATTATAGGGAGCCACCCGGCTTAACACCGGGTAGTTCACAATTTGCCCCGAAGAGCTCACGCCATCCGCCTGCGTATATTGATACGTATGGACATCCGTCAGATTGCCCACCGGATCATAGTCATCCATTTCCTTGATCCGGATGCCGCCCACCGGGACGTTGACATAGGTAGTAAAGGCACTGGCGTTATAAGGATAAGTAGGCGTATTCCAGGTGGCAGTGATCAAATAACTCTGCGCCGGATCGTTAGCACCACCCGTAGCCCCCTGGATCGTATATACGATGATATAAGTTCCTGCCGGCGGCGTAAACGTTGCTCCATTAGCAATGATCTGATTAAAGACCAACCCGTTCGTAGCGCTGTCGATCATCTTCGCAGACCAGTTAAAAGGACTGTTATTCACCGCCAGCCCCTGGAAGGTTATCGTTATCGGCGTCGAACCCGCCGCATAATCCATCGGCTGGAGATAATTGGTCCCCTGCGTGTTCTGCGTCGAGGCATAGATCCCGGATTGCGCGGGTAGCATGGGGTTGGAATAAGGCAGGAGATTCGACTCCAGGTCATAGATCGTATTGGGCTCATACGTAAAAGTGGTCGATCCGCCCGTAGGATAAACGATCTTCTCCAACGTCCCTGCCGTCACCGTAAATGAATTGGGGATGCGGTTCGCCCCCGCGGTATAATACCAGCTCGTCGGAGACACCCACTGCAAATAATAAGGCGCCATACCCGAATTCGCCGCCCCGTTGTAATACCCCCAGAAATCCTGGTCGTACGACATCCGCTGTGGCAGAGGATTCGGATCATAAGAGAAATTGTACTTTTCCACCTGGTCGAGCAACACGGAGTCAAGCCTCAGCCGCAGCGACGTATTGGGCGTATACCCGATATTGGCGTCCCCGATCCCCACCATATAGCTGGTATACAGATCCATCTCGTGCACCACCTGCCCCGTAAAATTATTAGTCACCTTAATGGAATTCAAAGCATATTCCCCCGGAATATCCTGCCGGTTGCTGGTCGAAGCGAAAGCAATCGTCTCATTCTTGGTCTGTATCGAGCTTATCACCGCCGTACCCACATTATTCACCACATAACTGACGTTATCAAAAGCAGCCGGGATGAGGGCAGCGCTGTTGAGATCGTTGACAACAGAAACAAGACCCCTGGTTTCCGAAGAAAAATTCGATGTATTGTAACTATACTGCGTATAATTGAAGGTCACCTTATTCCCATACTGATCGTCGATCTCCTCCAAAAACCACGAGCTCGCAAAAGGCGTATTGGAATTGCTCGATGACACCAGCTCATAGATCGGTCCATAGTGATAGATCAATCCCTCCGGCGTGGTAATGGTAAAAATACTGGTTCCCTCGGTCCCATTATTAAACTGAATGATGACATTCTGTTCGGGCGCCTGCACGATATTCCCCTGCTGGTCGAAAAAGAAATTACCGGAATACTTCCCGCAGGAAAAATGGAAAAGATCGGCCTGGGTATCGCTTAGCCCCTGGATAACATTATTCAGTTCCTGATCGCCCAGCGCCGATGTGCTGGCCCCAGTCAAAAACTGTCCGGAGATAAAAGGATACGCGCTGTTCGTCAGATCGGTCACAGCCTGACGCCCGCCACCCGCGATATAACCATAAGCCATCTCATCGGCCATACCCCTAACCTCCCGGGTAATATTCCCCCCGACATCCAGGTTCCATCCCAAACCCGCCCAGCTCGCGTCTTCCGATACCTTGATCCCGGAAGCATGATATTTGAGCGATATCGGCAACGAGATATCGCCGATCTTCACGGTATAGAACGGGACACTGATCTGCGGTGTGCCCGTGGCGTGCCCTATTGGAATATTTCCAAACTTGGTCATGTTCGCCACATTCGGCGAAGAAAAAGTGACGGTCTTCAGATCCGGCACAGGCGTCTGCGCAGGCTGCGCCGCCACATTGATATATATAAAAAACAAGAAAATGCCTGGAATAAATCTATTTACCCGATTCATGATGCTGGATTTATAAGGTGTAACCAATTCTAAATAATACCGGCTGCGTCTTCGGCACCTGTTGATAGCTCAGGAAATCCCATAATAGACTCACCGATGTGTTTTTGAAAAAACGGCTCTTCATGCTCACCGTCTTCGTCACGCCGATAAGCCCGCTCTTGGTCCAGTATTCGAGCTGCTTCAGCTGCTCGAAAGAAGTAAAAGGCGTTATGTAATTATATTCAAAACCGCTGCTGGCGAAAAAACTGCCCTTGATCTTGATGTCGACGAACGATCGCAGCCCAACCCCCTGACTACTGAAATGAACATCGCGAATGCCATTGCCGCAACCCATTTCATAGCTCGCACCGATACCGGCGATATTACCATGCCCCAGCTGATAACCCAGCGATAGCCCAAAAGCCGCCACCGTAGGAAAATAATAGTTAGTATGCGTAGTCTGAAAATTAATACCATATTGCAATCGTCCTAAAAAAGTCTTGGTCTTTTGATCGTTGGGCTTGAAATCCGGCATTTCCGCATCCCCATTGCCTGCCCCCAGCTGACTAAGCTTCGCCTTATAGGTATCGAGTTGCGATTCCGCCGATTGCAGATTACCCTGCAGCGCCGTCGTCCCACCGGAACCACTTGCAGAAACCTGTCCCTGCACCATCTTCGCAACCTGTTCTTTGGTCTGTAACCCACTCACGGCCTGCGCAGTCCCATAGCTCCCCGGCAACTTCAACAGCCCGCCCAATTGTGAGTTTACCTTCATAAAATTTTGGAAGTCAGGCAATTGATTCAGCTTTGCAAGCGCCTTCTGTTCCAGGGCATCGGGATTGCTCCACATCTCCTGATACTGCCGCAGGCGCTGCGAATAATAATACGCCTGATGCCCCATCCCGCTATAAGCCTTACCCAGCAGCCCCTGTACATTGGGATGCATGCTGATATACTGACCTATCAATTGCCGCCGTTGCTGTACAAAGGCCTTCGCCTCATCAGCATCCTGCAGCTTCCCCTGAAAAGCCTGCAACTGCACCGCTGCACCTTGAACCGCCTGTAGCTGCCCCGTCGGCGCCATCCCCGTCACACCCTGCCCCCCTCCCAACACTTGCGGATTCTTTTGCAAAAAAGCCAACCCACCCTGCAGCGAATCCAAATAAGGCTTATAGGTCCCGTTAAGTGCGACCTCACGAGTACCTGTATCCGCTCGCATCCGCCGTTCCAGAGCAGCATACCGCGCCTGCGTATTCCCGAATAGCTGCTTGGCCGCCACGGAGTCCTTCGACGCCAGTTTGCTGGTCATCCTTTGCTCCGCTCGTTGCATTTGCTGTAAATACGCTTCCGTCTGTTGCGTCAGCTGCTGGCTCAGCTCGGCAGTTTTATGCTGCAGCTTACTGAATAGCCTGGAGGGAAAATGTATCGCCTTGTTCACCCCCCCTTCATTCCCCGCGTCGTTTGGCTGGTCCTGAGCATACACCGACACGGCCAGGCATAATCCGGCCAGCAGGCAGAACCCGATCTTTTGTATCATACTATGTTTTTTGATAACTCCGCGAAACAAAGGCATAGCAAACCCTTGCCGCCCATGGGTCGCAGATGGCAGACTAAATGAAGTGTAGTTTAAAAATCAGAGAAGTCTAAGATCGATCCCAGGATGGATCATTTGCAGATGGGTAGGTTTTTTTCATAAGCACAATAGTTGAAGGTTATAATGATTCTTTTGTTTCGAGGTTCGTAACGATGCGAAATAAAATCAAATCACGTAAATTTCCTAGTGACGATACGTTACATTCATTAGCAAAAATACGAACGCCTGCCAACTTTCAGAGAACCTCACCGCAGACATGCAAACATAATACGCTGTAAATAAAATCAAAATAAAGTATAACAATAACATATACCCGATTTCAAAACTCCGATCGCGATTTATCGGAGGAGTTAAAATCGAGTAAAAACACGTCCAAAATTAGTATTTTTACTAATCATTTATTCCTCATGCCCCGGGCCCCAAAAACGTGTACCATTTTAGTGCAATGGGTACGCGTTCTTACCCACGAGTTCCAAAAGCACGCAAACTCTTATTGGCCGATGCCATTGACGCCGCCGACTTCAAAGCCATAAAGCCCGAAAGTGAAGAAAAGATAACCCGGTTGGAGCGTCGGATAGGAGCGCTATCTGAGGAGTTCAACATTGTACCACGATGGCGACGTTTATTTCAAAAGAGACGTCATCGCCGCCATCTATCCCCATAAGTTGAAATAAGCGGATACCAGTTTCGAACTGTTCGCCTCAATGAGCTCATTTCGACGATATTCAGTCTAAACACAGCTTTTCCAAACAAAAAAGCGGACAAAATGGTCAAAACATCTTGTCCGCCTTAACGAGGTCTCGAGCAGATTCGAACTGCTGTAGAAGCTTTTGCAGAGCTCTGCCTAGCCACTCGGCCACGAGACCAACTTATATACCCAAGCCTAAAAAACGGCCGCCTCGAGGCTGCCTTCCGCCCACCAATCTACGGCCTTTTTACGTCTCCGTAAAAAGAGGCCCCTGTCGGGGCCGTATTTTTTTGAGCAGCTGCAAATTTAAGATAATTTTGACGAAGAGAAAAAAATTATTAGCTCATTTTATGCAGTCAATCCCTGAAAGCGAACTCATTATCAATAAACGCGGCGCCATCTACCACCTCGACCTCCGACCCGAAGAACTGGCCCCCACCATCATCACCGTTGGCGATCCCGACCGCGTAGAACGCGTCAGCCGGCATTTTGACGCGATCGAACACCGCTCCCAACACCGCGAATTCGTATCCCATACCGGCCACATCGGCCAAAAGCGCCTTACCGTCGTCTCCACCGGCATCGGCACCGATAACATCGATATCGTCCTCAACGAGCTCGACGCGCTGGCAAACATCGATTTCCCCAGCCGCAGCATCAAAAAAGACCTCACCCACCTCACCATCATCCGCGTGGGCACCAGCGGTTCCTTACAGAAAGATATACCCGTAGACAGCTTTGTGGCCTCCACCCATGGACTAGGCATCGACAACCTCCTTAACTTCTACCGCCACGAGCCCAACGAAGCCGAAAACGAGCTCCTCCAGTCCTTTTCCGCACAGACCCAGTTGCACCATCGCCTGGCGCATCCCTATATCAGCAGCGCCAGCGCTTCGCTCATACGCCACTTCACCTCAGGTTTCCACCAGGGCATCACCGTTACCTGCCCCGGTTTCTACGGTCCCCAGGGCCGTGTGCTGCGCCTCGGCCTGAGCCAGCCGGAACTCATCGACCGGCTCACCGGCTTCTCCTATGGGCCCCATCGTATTGCCAACTTCGAAATGGAGACTGCGGGCATCTACGGCCTCGGCAGACTGCTTGGCCACTCCTGCCTCAGCCTCAGCGCCATGGTCGTCAACCGCATCCAAAAGACCTTCTCCGGAGACGGCGACGCCCTGGTCGACAACCTCATCAAAACGACCCTCGGCATCGTCGAAAAGATCTGACAATGGCTGCTGCCGGCTTATAAAAAGATGCCTAACTTTACATCGTGAAGAAAAGCAGGATACATCACTACACCCGCTCTAAAAAAGCGAAAAAAGGCACCTCCCGCCCAAGGGGCAAATACCCCCGTAAACACCCGTTTTCGGAAGCAAATCTGTCGCCGGATCGGTAGGACGGTTCACCTGAATAGGTTACTTTTGCCCCCAAGAAATGAACCAAATGAACTTTTTCAAATACCAGGGCACGGGCAATGACTTTATCATTCTGGACAACCGAAACTGGAGCTATACTGCACTCACCACCGAACGCGTCAAAGCCCTATGCGACCGCCGCTTCGGCATCGGCGCCGACGGCCTCATGCTCCTCAACTCACATACCGGCTACGACTTCGAAATGAAATACTACAACTCCGACGGCCGCGAAAGCTCCATGTGCGGCAACGGCGGACGCTGCCTCGTCAAATTCGCCTACGACATGGGCATCATCAAAAGTGAATACAGCTTCCTCGCAGTCGACGGCCCCCACCTCGCCGAGATCGATGTTGATGGTATCGTCAGCCTCAAAATGAAAGACGTCAAAGCCATCGAAGACTATAAAGGCGATTTTATCCTCGACACCGGCTCACCCCATTATGTAAAGATGGTCACCGATGTAATGGAAATGGACGTATACCACAAGGGCATGGAGATCCGATACAGCACCGACTTCGCCAAAGAAGGCATCAACGTGAATTTCGTGGAACAAAAACGCCCTGACGAGATCATCGTCCGCACCTACGAAAGGGGCGTCGAAGATGAAACCCTCTCCTGCGGCACCGGCGTCACCGCCAGCGCCCTCGCCTCCTATCACAACGAAGTGGGATATAACTATGTCAAGGTCATCACGAAAGGCGGCAAATTAACGGTGAGATTCGACCGTACTGCCGACAATAGCTATGAGAATATCTGGCTCTGCGGACCGGCCGTAAAAGTGTACCAGGGCACTATCGGCAACTAATCAACCGCCCCAAAAACCTATGATCCAATACTTCAAAAACGTTAACCACCAGACCATCGAGGTCGAACATCCCGAGAACGGGACCTGGGTCAACATCGTGCCGCCCCTCAAGCAACAGGAGTTCAGCAACCTCTCCGAAGAGCTCGACATCCCGCTTGAATACCTCACGGACTCCCTGGACATCGACGAACGCGCCCGCTTCGAAGAATATGACAATGTGAAGCTGATCGTCATCAAGACCCCCACGGAAAACAACTCCTTCAACGAAAGCGACGCCTACTACATTACGATACCCATTTGTATCATCCTCACCCACAACCAGATCGTCACCGTCAATTCCTTCGAGAACGGCGCCATCAAAAAATTCCTCAACACCTTTCAGAACCGTAACGAAGATAAAAAGAACATGATGGTCCTGAAGATCTTCGAAAAGATCACTCAGACCTTCCTGGAATTCCTAAAGGAGATCAATCAACGCCGTAACCTCATGGAGCAAAAGCTCTATGCCTCCAATCGTAACGAAGAACTCCTCGAGCTCATGAAGATCCAGAAAAGCATGGTCTACTTCGTCACCGCCCTGCGCAATAACGAAATGCTGCTGCTAAAACTCGCCCGCACCAATTTCCTCGCTCTTACCGACGAAGAAAGGGAGCTGCTGGATGACCTCGCCGTGGACATGTCCCAGGCCCTTGAAATGGCCAACATCTATACCAATATACTCAGTAGCACCCTGGATGCCTTCGCCAGCATCATCAATAATAACATGAACAGTGTGCTCAAAAGGCTCACGTCCATCACGATCATCCTCTCGCTGCCCGCCCTCGTCACGGGTATCTATGGAATGAATGTCCCCATCCCCTATGCCGACTCACATTACGCCTTCTATATCCCCATCCTCCTGTCCGTCGGCATCTCGATCGTGATCAGCTGGTATTTCATGAAAAAGAAATGGTTTTAACTATGTTGTTCAATGTAAGGGTATATGGCATCCTGCTCGGCGAAAACGAACAAGTCCTCGTCAGTGACGAACTCATCCGTGGCGATTACATTACAAAGTTCCCCGGCGGCGGCCTGGAATTTGGCGAGGGAACACGCGACTGCCTGAAACGCGAGTTCAAAGAAGAAATGGACCTCGATGTGGCCGTCGGCGACCACCTCTATACCACGGACTTCTTCCAGATGTCCGCCTTCAACCCGGAACACCAGATCATCTCCATATATTATTTTGTAAAAGCCCTGGAGCCTATCCGGGTTCCGCTGCGCACAAAACCCTTCGATTTCGACGAACGCGAGTTAAAAATATACGCCGAAAGAAAAGAAACGGAAACCTTCCGCTTTATCGACTGGCCGGCCTTTAGTGAACAAAGCGTGACCCTGCCCATCGACAAGGTCGTCGCTGGCTTGCTTAAAGCAAAATATTGATCCCGCATGAGGCTTCGTAACAACAATAAACGGCTGTCGGAACTCCGGCGACGCTGGGGCCACGGACGCAAAGAAGACCCACACCCTCAGAACGAGGCCTATGCGGCATTGCGCCTCAGAACCACCGGCCAGCCACTCAGCGACCAGACCCAGAATGATCTCGATTTCCCTGCGCTTTTCTCTTTTCTGGATCACACCCATTCCCGCGTCGGCCAGCAATACCTCTATGACCAGTTGGTCAACCCCGGCGCCAGCGGGTCCGAATTGCAGGACCTGGACAACAGGGCGCGTTTTTTTGACGGCAACCCCTCAAAGCGAGCCGCCGTTCAGCTGCTCCTGCAACACCTCGATCATTCCGATGCCCGGTATATCCCGCGTTTGTTGAGCAGCGCCCTTTTTCCCCGGCCGACCTGGCTGAAATGGGCGGCCATCGATACCGCATTCGTCATCCTTTTCCTGGCCGCGGCCCTCGTCTATCACCCACTGATCCTTTGGCTCTGGCTACCCTTCGCCATCAATCTCGTGATCCACCTGCGCAACAAGAACAATACCCTGCCATTCCTCCGCAGCTTCCCCCAACTCAATAAACTGATCCGCGTCACCCGGAAACTCGCAGCCCAGGACATCCCCTTCGACACCAGGGGAATATCGGAGAGTCTTGCCCGCCTTCGCGGCTTCCAACGAAAATTCCGCCGGCTTTCATTCGGACAAACCGGCGGCAGTGAACTTGAACAGGTCTACTATTGGCTGCTGGAACTGATCAAGGCTTTCTTCCTGATCGAGATCCATACTTTTTTTAGCCTCATCCATGAATTGGAAAATTCGCGCGAGGACATCGATCGCATCTTCCGGTTCACAGGCTCCATTGACCAGGCACTTTCCGTTGCCTCCCTACGCGCCGCAGACCGTCAAACCTGCACACCGGTGTTCCTGCCGCCGGGAAGGACCCTGCATCTCCGCGATGCCTGTCATCCGTTGATCCCCGATTGCGTAACCAATTCGCTCCTGATCGAAAACCGCGGCATGCTCATCACCGGTTCGAATATGTCCGGAAAATCGACCTTCCTGCGTACTGTCGGTGTCAACACTTTATTGGCACAGACGCTCTTTACCTGTTTTGCCAGGGAATACCGCGCACCCTGGCTGCGGCTCTATTCTTCGATCCGTATCAACGACAACCTGTTGGAGGGGAAAAGTTATTATTTTGAAGAGGTCACCGTCATGGGGCAACTCATCGAAACCGCCGATGACGGGAAAGGCCTGAATCTTTACTTGATCGACGAGGTCTTTCGCGGAACGAACACCGTTGAACGGATCGCGGCCGCCCGGGCCATCCTTTCCTATATGGACCAACGGGGCCACCTGCTGCTCGTTGCCACCCACGACATCGAACTCTCGGTGTTCCTGGCGGACCGGTTCGACCTTTATCATTTTGAAGAGACCTTCCGGAAAGACCAGCTTTGTTTCGATCACCTATTGAAAGCCGGACCGCTGCATACACGCAATGCGATCCGCCTGCTTGAGCTCGCCGGCTATCCACCCGAGATCATCCGGGAGGCCAACCAGGCCGTTTCCGGAAAATAACATTGCCGCCAATAGCGAAACTATCGGCTCCGCATCGCCAACTTCTCGATCATCTCCTCCCCCATCCCCTCGGCGGAAATACCAAAGCCGGTGACAAGCAAGCCCTTCTTCCCCCCGACGGACTCGATGGCATACACTACTGCCTCGTCGGCCGGATCGCTATCGCCTTCAAAACGATAGAACTCGGTGATCTCAAATTCCGCCGGTTTCAGCGACAACGTCGGCTGCGGGCAAAAGATACGATCGGCCTGCAGGTTGAAATCGATGTCGAAGCCGCGCTGCTTTAAGCCCTTGACGGCCTCCACTACGGTGTCATATGCATACATATAATGATCTTTTTTGTGATGCTAATTTACGAACAAAAAGCGTCCTGCTATCCAGGTTGCAAGGACCATGCCGCCGCGGGCTGATCACGCTGCCGCGGGCTGCCCGCTCAATCGATCAACTGATGGGTCTGCTTCACGACTCCCATCACAAACGTACTCTGCACATGCCCGATGTTCTCCACCTGCCCCAACTTGTTGACATGAAAATCATAGTACGCATCCATATCCTGTACGACAACTTTCAGCTGAAAGTCAAACTCCCCGCTAA
>Ga0302325_10001968_pt1 | contig 50939 bp, 44 predicted proteins | sample Palsa_T0_2_FD_201948 | JGI IMG/M metagenome (GOLD analysis project Ga0302325, IMG submission 201948) | Peat permafrost microbial communities from Stordalen Mire near Abisko, Sweden - Palsa_T0_2 | ecosystem: Environmental > Terrestrial > Soil > Palsa > Peat permafrost | place: Sweden: Abisko...
TGGCTGGAGGGCGCACTGCGAACCTTTCTGGAGGGCAATGTTTGCAAAATGGTTGGTAACTGTTCCCCGGAAGGCCAAAAGCCAGCTCTCGGAGACGTAAAAATGCAGGTCAACACCACAAGCGCTCGTAGCTCAACGGATTAGAGCATCTGACTACGGATCAGAAGGTTGGGAGTTCGAATCTCTTCGAGCGCACTGAACAGCACTTTTGCGGATATGGGCATGAGTACGGCGGTCCGACAGTGCCCTAACACTGCTGTGGGGTGCTACCTTCAGTCAGGTCCTGTCACCGGACAGGGCCAATAAATGGTCCGGGCGCTGCGCTAACAACCCCGACCCGGCAAGCACCTATGCGGAGGTATCCGCAGTGACTGACGTTACAACCGTTCCCCCCATCGAGGTACCAGGCATCGAAGAACTGGGCCTCGAAGACCTACTGCCCTCCTGGGCGAGATCGCTCAAAGCCCGTAACCGGTCCCCGCGAACGGTCCAGAGCTACCTGGAATCGGCCGAACAGCTCATCAGCTACCTGCGCCATACCGGTATGCCGACCGCCGTCACTCACCTCACTCGGGAGCACATCGAGGCGTTCCTGGCTGATCTCCAGGGCAAGGTGAAGCCAGGCAGTGTGGCGGTGCGCTACCGCAGCCTCAAGCAGCTCTTCAGGTGGTTGGCCGACGAGGGCGAGGTCAGCAGTGACCCCATGGCTCGGATGAGGCCCCCGCACGTACCTGACCAACCCGTACCTGTCATCTCGCCTGACGTGGTGCGCCGGCTCTTAGGCACCTGCAGTGGACCGAAGTTCGAAGACCGTAGGGACGGCGCGATTCTGACCGTGCTGCTCGACTGCGGCATACGTCGGGCGGAGCTGGCCGGCATCGCCATGGCGGACGTCGATTTCGACCACTCGACGCTGGTCGTCACCGGTAAGGGCAACAGGCAAAGATTGGTCGCAGTTGGGGTCACTGCCATGGCTGCCATCGACCGTTACCTGAGAGTGCGCCGTCGCCACCCCAGAGCTGCCAGTACCGCGCTTTGGCTCGGGCCTAAAGGACCACTGACGGGCTCGGGTGTTGCCCAGCTCATCGAACGTAGGGCGGCGATGGCAGGTGTCCCCAAGGTCCACGCCCACCAATTTCGCCATACGTTTGCTCACGAGTGGGTCAGTGGAGGTGGGACCGAGGGCGACCTGATGCAGCTCGGTGGCTGGAAGTCCCGCCAAATGCTTGACCGTTACGGCCGGAGCGCGGCAGCGGAGAGAGCCCGTAACGCGCATCGCAACTTGTCCCCGGCCGATCGTCTCCTGGGGGAGCGATAAATTTCTCGGCGTACTCATTGACAAACGCGTAACTACGCGCTTGACTGTTGCCTCAGTTACTTCACTTCCCAATTGCGGTGCTCAATTAATGGCTGACGTGAGGCTCGCGACCTCGGCACCGGCCCGCAAGCAGCATGAACCCGGGCTCTACTGAGCTACGTCGTCGGGGTTTTAGACGGCGCTCTCCGGCGGGGATGATGGGCGGCAAGGTGAACATTTCCCGTCCGATCCGACGTTTTGGGAGCCCGCGTCGATGGCAGCCAGTACAAACCTCACACCCACCGAACGAAAACTTCGCGCTAGGTCAGCCGTAAACGCGAGCTGGGCCAACACAGCCGACCGCACCGCTCGTACCGCGCCGGCCACTGCGGCGTTCTTGGCCCGCTTCGAGCGGGAAGTTGACCCGCTCTGCGAGTTGCCCCCAAGAGAGCGCGCTCTAAGGGCTGAGAGCGCCAAGAAAGCCTATTTCTTAGCCCTGGCCTACAGGGCCAGCAGGGCCAAGACGGCTAAGGCCGACGAGGCCCGCGCTCAGCTCCAGGACCCGGCGATGGCGAGTGTGCAGATCCGCAGCAAAAAAAGGGGCCCCCAGAAATGAAGGAGCCTGACGAGGCAGTCGCCAGGTCAGGCCCCGATCAACGCACTTCCCAGGGTGCTAGCGGAAGTGTAGCTCGGGTCACTGACGACGGCACGAAGAGGCGCCAGGTGCACAAGGTGCCCAGCACGGAGGTGGGCCAAGCCCCCCACCGCGCCCATCGCGCCGGCTGGTCGATTGGCAAGTTGGGCTCTGGGCATTTGCGCTGGACCTCGCCTACCCGTGAGGCGGTCGTGACGTCGTGCACTCCGAGCGGCTCGTCTCGCGTGCCCTGCGGCAATTGCGAGAGGCGGGGTTGGCATGACCGACCGTGATGTTTCCCTCGCCTTCCTGGAGACTTACTTCGCCGCCTACCCCAACAAGCAGGCCTGGACCGGGATTACCTGGAACACGCCCAAGCCATCGGGGGAAGAAGGCAAATGGCATTCGGAGTGGCACCAGCTTGGTGAGCTCTACCAGATGATCGAGTTCACCTATAACGAAAAAGCGAACATCTACTTTCGACCGGCACCACTTCGGGAGAAACCCCCGCGGGGTAAACGAGGGGGGCAAGCCGACGTCGATGGCCTCATAGGCGTATCGGCCGACGTCGATGTTGAGGGGCCGTCTCATAGAAACAACGACCGGCTACCGAAAAACCTTGACGATGTGAAAACCATTATGAAGAGCTTCGCGCACCACCCCAGCCTGTCCCTCCCAACCGGTGGTGGTTACCAGTTCCACTAGTTGTTCACCGAGCCGGTAATTGACCTGGTCGAGGTCGACCCTTTGCTGAAGCGCTTCGGGCTGACCTTGATGACTGGGGCCGATAAATTGGGCTTCAAGATAGACGACGTCTTCGAAGCGGCGCGCCTTATGCGCCTGCCCGGCACGCACAATTGGAAACCGGGCCTCGACGGCCCGTTCGTCAGCTGGAAGGACCATGGCCATCGCTACTCACCGGCCGACTTCGCTGAGGTGCTCCTGCCCCTGCCGCCGCGGGGCTCGGGCATTAGCTCACGGGTCAGCTCACGCGAGCCCGTTACCGCCTCTTCACGGCGGCGCGTTAGCAATGTCCCCCCGCGGGGCGACGAGCGCCCCTGGGAGCGTTTCGACCGGCACGTTGGTGCCCGAGGGGTGCTGCTACTACTGGAGAAGGACCTCCCCGGCACGTTCAGCGAGGTGGGCCAAGACGCCGACGGCACCCTGGAATTCCACTACTCACGCTCTTCCCACACGAACTCGGTCGCAATAACGGCCGACGACAAGCTGATCGTGTGGTCTGACACGCTGGTCAAAGACCTGGTGGAGCTGTCCGTCGAGGAGGTGAGGTCGCCCAACGAAGTGGACATCACGACCCAGCGCCCATATCGGCCTAATGAATTCTGGACGTGGGTCGTCTTCAAGGGGAGCTGGAGCGAGGCGGCCCTGTGGTTCGCCCAGGAGTTCCCCAAGACGACGGGACCGGACGAGAGCGACGACCGTGAAGTACTGCCCCGACCGAAAGACCCCATGGCGGTCGCCCGCATCCTGCTGGAGGACTACCGGGACGACAAGACGGGGGCACTGGTACTTCGGCATTGGCGAGGCGACTGGATGCGATGGGACGGCCAGGCGTGGAGCGAGGACGAGGACAGCACGGTCCGCTCTTGGCTGTACCACCGCCTTGAGCACGCCTGCTACCAGGAGGGCACGGGCGACAAAGCGCCTTTGCTGGACTGGGCACCAGACCGGCGCAAGGTGGGTGACCTTTTGGAGACCCTGGCCGCTCAGGCCCATCTGCCACCAAAGGTCCAACCTCCAACGTGGCTCTCCAGGGACGCCATGACGACCGGGACCCTGGCCTGCACCAACGGGCTATTGGACATCAGCACGGGCCAGTTGTACCCGCATACTCCCTTTTACTTCAACCAGGTGTCGCTGCCCTTTGGTTACCAGGCCGATGCCCCTGAGCCGGCCCTGTGGTTGGGTTTCCTGGCCGAACTTTGGCCCGACGACCCCGAGTCACGAGCCCTGCTACAGCAGTGGTTCGGCTATGTCTTGTCGGGCCGGACCGACCAGCAGAAGGTCCTCGGGCTGCTCGGGCCGGTCCGGTCCGGTAAAGGCACCATCTGCCGGGTGCTGAGGGACCTGGTCGGCCCCGGCAATGTCTGCGCCCCCACCTTGTCGAGCTTCGGGCAGAACTTCGGGCTGCAGCCTCTGATCGGCAAAACGGTGGCGATCATCGGGGACGTGCGCTTGGGTGGACGGGAGTCGCACGCGGTCGTGGAGCGCTTATTGTCCATCAGCGGCGAGGACCCGATCACCGTCGACCGAAAGTACCGAGACCCGTGGACCGGGCAGCTCCCCACTCGGATCATGTTCTTGAGCAACGAGTTACCGCGGTTCGGGGACGCCAGCGGCGCAATCGCCACCCGCTGCGTCGTGCTGGAGACACGGAAGTCCTGGCTCGGGCGTGAGGACCCTTGCCTGACCACCAAGCTCCTCACTGAGCTGCCGGGGATCCTGAAGTGGAGCCTAGAGGGATTGGCCGAACTCGACCAGCGCGGGCGGTTCATTGAGCCCCAGTCGTCGCGCGACGCAGTCACCGCATTGGCCGACCTCGTGTCGCCAACCTCCGCCTTCGTCCGGGAGTGCTGCACGAAGGGGCAGCTCGAAGAGGTCGATGTCAAGACGCTCTACTGGGCGTGGAATTCATGGGCTGCGGCCAACAACCAGCGAATGGTTTCTACACAGATGTTCGGGCGCAACCTGCGCTCGGTCATCCCCGGGCTCAGGGTGACCCGGCCACGGCTGGGGCCAGAAGACTCCCAGGTCAGGGTGTACCGGGGCATCTCGCTCAAAGCGCAGGTGCCTAACCTCTGAGTACAGTGTCGGCGGTCATCACGTTTTTGCCCAGTTGCGGCATATTTTCTGATGACCGCCGACAAGTACAGTTCCGGGCAAATCCTGCTGGCCACCGACAAGTACAGCTCACAGTGCGAAAAATCGGGTCTCATTGTGCCTCAAGCCGTCGAGAAGACGTGGCGCCGAAGACCTAGAAGACTCGATGAGACGCGTATATCCCCATCGTGGGCCGTACGTGGCAAGACGGTCCGCCAGGGCACGCCAGGCTAGGGAAACCAACCCCGGGCAAAAAGGAGCTGACCGGCGAAAAGGAACTTACCGTGACCCCACCCCACATATCCACCCTCACAGCCCACAATTGGCGATAGCCGTGTCTCAATGCGTCTCAAAGGTCCTATCCAGCTCACAAAAAGGGGGGGGCGAGGCGCGATAACCGAAGCACCCCGTCACCTTTAGAGTTCGTAACACCGAGCCGACCATTCACCGAATGCTTGCTGCCTGGTGAAGTGCCCTATTTCTACGGCTTTCTTGGCCCCGGCCAAAGCGTGGAAAGTTTCACGGAAGCATGATTTAGCGCCAGCTGAAGGGCGCTTTCCGCTTGCAACGCATTCAACCGTCTAGGCCAGGTTCCGTTTGCTCGCTCGTTGGCGCGCAGTCGCAGGGGCTCTCGCTCTCGGCCGGAGCTCGGGGTAGTAGTACTGTGACGCACTGGCCCGGGCATGCGCCCTAGGATTCGCAGCTGTGAGCAAGCGTCAGGACCACGCCGACCAAGCTCGGCTACTGCGCCGGGTCCTCGACGCCTTCGGGCAAGAAGACGACAGCTCGGCAGACCGGGCCGTCAGACGCCGGGTGGAGGGTGCGGTCGTCGCGTCGGAGCTTGCGGCTGGGGAACCGTCGCCCAGGCTGGCTACTGAGCATCCAGAGGACGCTCCGCCGCCCACGATGGAATAGGTCTCTTACACGATACGGAGGTTTCGTGTAAGAAACCTCTGACTCGCTGCCGGGAGCCTGGACACCCCGTTATGGCACGACGGTCCGAGGCAGCTCAAGCAAAGACGAGCCAGCGGGACTCGCCTGAAGCCACGGCTAACGATGAGAACGTGGTTGAGGCTACCGGCGGGCGACTCGTTGGTTGCTCGCTGGTGAAGGCGAACATGGACGTACGTTGGCCGAAGCGGGCCTGGAGATCAACATTCATCATCGTTCACCTCCGAATCTCACACCGGAGCTAATGTCCATGTGCTGTCCCCCGGGCCGGGCCAGATCGAGACGAGCTGGTCGGCGAGCCAGGCTCCTCGTTTGTCGATGGCGGCAACGTCCCAGGTGTCACCCTCGGAGCGTCCCATTACCGGCCAGCCCGTAGGTCTCAGTCACGACCGGTCCGTCTGCGTCACCTTGGTTAAGGCGCGGGGTTGGTCTGGGTCGAGCCCGAAGAGCCGCGCCGTTGCTTCCACGAGCAGCTGGCCCGGGATGACGAGCCCGATTGGGGCGAGGGCTTCCCTCAGCGCCGGGCCAGGCAGTGAGACGTTGCTAAGCGAAGCGAGGTCCTGGCCCCCACCGATCCCGATGACCTTGGCACCAGTAGCAGAGACCCTGCGAGCCATCTCAACCAGGCCACCGAGGAGCGGCCCGTCCGCTGGCGCCACGATCACGGCGGTCAGGCGCTCGTCGACGACTGCCAGGGGGCCGTGCCGCAAGTCTGCATATGAAAAGCCCTGGGTCGGGCGCAGGCACGTCTCCTCCAACTTCAGAGCGATCTCGAGTGCAGTTGTCTGGGCGATACCGCGGCTGACCACTATCGTCCCACCACTCGCGTCGGCCAACGTCCGAGCGGCGTCCTCCAGCCGGTCGACCGACGCCAACAGCCGGCGAAGCGCATCGGGGACGGCCTCCAGGTCTCGGGCGAAGCCGGCGCTCTCGGAACTGAGCGAGCCTGCGATGATGGCCAGGGCGGCGAGCTGCGCGGTGTAAGTCTTCGTCGCGGGTACCGCAAGCTCCTCCCCAGCTCGCGTCACCAACGCGACATCGGAGTCCGCCGCTAACGGGCTTTGGGGGTCGTTTGTCACGGCGATGGTGCGTGCGCCCTGGGCCCGAGCCCAATTCTGAGTCTCGAGGATCTCTTCCGTGCGCCCCGACTGGGAGATCGAGACCGCCACGGTGTCATGTAGGTTCACCGAGGCCCGGTAGTGGGTGGCTACTGAAGGAGCAGCGAGCGCGCCATGTCGACCGCTCATCGTCTCAACGAGGTACCGACCGTAAACAGCGGCGTTGTCCGAAGTGCCCCGGGCCACGAACAAGACGTGGTTGCGATTGGCGAACACCCGGCTAATTTCCGACGTCAGAGGCAAGAGAGCATCCAGGGTGCGGGCGACCGCCTCCGGCTGCTCGGCGATCTCGCTCGCCATATGGGTCATGCCCGCGCCTCCCCTACACTTACATCGGAGGCGAGCGTGATGCCGTCGGCGGCGACCGCCTGCCACGCGCCGACAACGGCCACCGCAACTGGAACGAGCGCCTCGTCGAGGACGACTAGATCTGCGAGCTTGCCAACCTCGATGCTGCCTGTCTCTCTGTCGAGTCCCAACAGATGTGCCGGCACCATGGAAGCCGCCCGGGAGACGAGCTCGAGGGGCACGCCGGCATCACGCACTGCGTGCTGTACCGCATCGGCCATCGTGATCGTGCTGCCAGCGATTGTGGCCGTGCCCTCAAGGTACACTGCGCCATTTTCGGCACGGATGCGAGCTGGCCCAATCCCGTAGATGCCAGCGGCCGCCCCTGCTGCGCTGGTGGCGTCGCTGATCAACGCGACGTGCCCTTTCACCGCTCTGAACGCAAGCGCTACCGCTGCGGGGTTCAGGTGGTGCGGGTCTGCGATGACTTCACAGGTCATCTCTTCGCGCTCGAGCACGGCACCGACCAGGCCGGGCTCGCGGTGATGAAATGGCCGCATGCCGTTGTAAAGGTGAGTCACCACCCGCGCCCCGGCGTCGACGCCGGCCATCGCCTGCGCGTAGTTGGCGTCCGAGTGCCCGAGTGCGGCGACTGCCCCGGCGCCGGCGATGTCCCGGATCAATTCCAAAGCTCCTGGTAGCTCCGGGACAACGGTCACCATGCGTACCTTGCCGCGCCCTGCCCTCAGCAGCTGACGCAACACCTCCGGGTCCGGATTGAGCAGGTACCGCGGGTCATGAGCACCGCAGCGCGTGGGGGACAGAAAAGACCCCTCAAGGTGGATCCCTTCAAGAAGGCCCTGCTCGGCCAGATCTGCGAGTGAGGGGATGGCTGACAGGAGCTCAGGAACAGCGGCCGTAACGAGGCTGGCCAGACCCCGCGTCGTGCCGTATTGCACATGATAGGCCGATGCTTTGCAGGCGGCGGCTTGATCGCCGTCGGTGTAGCTGCCACCGCCTCCTCCGTGGACATGTTGGTCAATGAAGCCCGGCGCGACAATTCGCCCCCCAATGTCCCAGATCTCCTCCGTCCCTTCTGGTGCTGGCGCCACACCCTCGCCCACCGATTGAATACGCCCCGCGGATATGCGCAACCATCCCGCAACCCCCGACCTATCTGGAAGCACAAGACGGCAACCAGTGAGCAGCATTATTGCCTCCCTACCTCTGACACGACAATCAACAACGGCCTCATGGAGCCAGTGAGTCCGGGTACGAGCAGCTTTCGCCGTGATGCCCGATGAACCGATGATCCCGGCACTGTGCCACTAAACATTTGCGACCAACAGAATCTCACCCTTCTATGCCAGATAGACCGCCGCCCCAACCTCGCATTTGCTGTATCACCCGACCTCCGAGTTGGTCGACTCGTCGAACAATGCCGCCGCACCGTACAGTTGTGCGTCCCCTCCTAGCTCCGCCACCCGTAACCTCGTGCCACGCACGGCAACGTAAGCGTGATGGGACATCTGCTCCCGCACTGATGCAAGCAATCGCGCCAAGGCGACGCCGATACTCCCGCCGAGCACAATTCCATCTGGGTTGATGCAGCACGCCAGTGTTTCCAAGCCGGTCGCTAGTTCTCGCACGACTGATCCAACGAGCTGCGCGGCCGATGCGTCCACTAGCGTGGAACCCAATACGTCTGTCGCGCGCTTCTGAACTCCCGTCATGGCGTGGTAACGATCTTCGATCGCAAGACCCGACACCTGCACCTCGAGGCAACCGCGTCCGCCGCACCAACACTCTCGCCGATCACCGGTGTCCACCGCACGCACATGTCCGCATTCCCCCGCAATGCCATCGGACCCTATGTCAAGCAGTCCATGCCTCACGGTCCCACCGCCGACGCCAGAGCCTATAGCGACTCCGCAAACCACGGACCACCCTCGCCCCGCACCGTAACGGGCCTCAGCAAGCGTCATGAGTTGCACATCGTTTCTTACCAGCACCGGCAATTGGAGCTTGTCAGTAAGCCAGCTACCCAGCGCAATTTCTTCTCGGTACAGATTGGCCATGGCCGCACTCACATAACCGAGTGGTGAAACCTGCCCAGTTGTCCCTATACCGATAGCTTTGACCTCATTCTCTCCCTGAAGCCGCCGCCGCAGCAGGTCCAGGATCGACCCCGTCAGGTCGCCTCCGGCCGAGGTCGTTTGCGATCGCTCAATTTCACCGATCGCAAGCGCCTCGCCCCTCCGCTCGAAGAGAGCGCTCCGCATTGTGGTGCGCCCGATGTCAACGGCAAGCACCTTGCCGGCTGACACCGGTTCAGGCTCCTGCGTTCACGACGCGTCACCAGACCCGAGATTGCCGGCTCCAACCGCGGCCCCGAAGGAGGGGATAATCGGTTGCCGCTTCCTGCTGCTCTCGTCCAAGGCAAGTGCTGCCACCATGGCGTTATAACCGTCGACCACCCCAACGGGAGCCGGCGTGCCGGTACGCACAGCCTCAACGAACGCCGCAATCTCCAAGTCCAACCCCGAGCTATCCGGACCCAAGCCGGTCACCTCCGACACGCTGATCTCGGTCGCACGCTGAAGCCCTCTTCCCGCTATCCTGAGCGACCCTTGCTGGCGATGCAGGAGTAATTGACCCGTCTCCCCGAGGACCTCGAAGTGGGCGTCGAGCACGGCGACTCCCTCCAGTGGGAGACACCAAGAAAACTCGACTCCTCCCACTACCCCCGATTCGAACTCAACTGTCCCCAATACCGTGTCGGCGACGTCAAACCCGTACTGCCTCCGCAGAATCCCATCGGCACCGAGAGCGCAGACCCGAGAGACTCGGCTCGTCAACGCCCACATACAAAAATCCAGATCATGAACACCCAGGAACAGCGACACTGTCGTACGCCCGCCGGCCCTAATGCCATTTGTGATCGAGTTGCTGCGACGAGTGCTCAGGTGGGCGACACGACCAACGGCGCCATCGTCGAGCAACTTTTTGGCGGCAGCATAGTATGGGTCGAACCGCAGAGTCTGGCCCACCATTACCACCTTCTCGGTCGAAGCCGCCGCTTTCACCAACACAACGCCGTCTTCATCGGACGACGCGATGGGCTTCTCGATGAGTACATGTTTGCCCGCCTCGATGGCCATCACTGTCGGCTGGACATGCAGTGCTTCCGGCGTACATATTGTGACGATACTGACCGAGGCATCCTCCACAAGCTCCTCAAGGCTCCTGAAGGCTCGGATATTCAGGTCGCGACAGACCGCCTCGCACCTCGGGCCATCGGAGTCGTACCCTCCCGCGACCTCGACGTGTGGCAACTTCGAGAACCCTGCGATTTGCTCACGTCCGATGACGCCAAGTCCGATGACGCCAACTCTCAACGGTTCCATTTACTTCTCCTTTCGTTTCTGTCGGCGAGACTGCGTGCCTAACACTATTTCACCGCTCCGAAGGTGAGACCACGGGCGAGTTGGCGCTGCACCAACAGGGCAAATACCACCATGGGGAATGCACCGATAACCCCGGCGGCTGACAGCGGGCCCCATTGTGTGCCCTCAAAATTAAGGAATGACGCGATCACTATGGGAAGTGTGGCGTGCTGACCGCTAAGTAGCACCGAGGCGAACATATATTCATTCCATTGTTGGAGGACGCACAATACGCCCGTCGCGATCACGCCTCCTCGGACGATCGGTAGGATACAGGTCCCGAGCACGCGCCACTCACCGGCGCCATCGACTCGTGCAGCCTCCGCCAGCTCCCGCGGCACGGCGAGCATGTAGGTCCTCAACAATAAGACTGCCAACGGGAGCGAGAAGAACGTATAGAGGATCAGAACTGACCATACCGAGCCGACAAGGTGGACAATGTCAAACGCGTTATAGAGAGGGAACAGTAACCCAATGGGCGGCGTGATGATCGCTCCGAGGAAATAAAGCATGACGCGTCCCGACGAAGCCGACGATGGCCGCCACACCTGGGTGATCACATACGCGATCGGCGTCGCGAACGCCAGAGCCACGAGCGTTGTTATCCCAACCACAAGCGCGCTCGTCTCCAGTCCGCCAGTGACGCCCCCCGTATCGAAAGCGTTTGCATAATTGGCGAGTGTCGGGCGGAACGCCGACAGCGGGTTAGACGTAAAGGCGTTCACAGGTGGTCGCAGGGAGATGCTAACGAGCCAGACCAGCGGGACTATGCACCAGGCGGCGTACAAGTAGACGACGAACGTGCGGGCCGATTTGCCGTTCACGACAGGGCGTCGGTTCACGCCGCCGCCTTCGCCAGGTTATCGTCGCCGGCAAATCCCAGCACCCGGCGGGCGAGAGGCATGATCCCGAAGGTAACCAATAAGCCATAGAGAAAGCACATTGTCGTGGCGTAGCCAATAAAGAACAGGACGAACCCCTGTTGATACGCGTATACGTTGAACGTCATTGTGGTTGTACCCGGCCCCCCCATCGTCATCGCCCAGATGCTCGCGAAACTGTTGACGAGGCCGATCAGACGCAGGAAAACAGCGATGGCCAATGCTGGTTGAAGAAGTGGAAGGGTCAGGTGACGAACCGTCTGGAAAGTGCCGGCGCCGTCGATCTGGGCGGCCTCGAACGGATCAACGGGCAGGGACTCAAGGGCGGCGACGGTGATGATGATGATGAAGGGGGTCCATTGCCAGACATCGGCCAGAATGATCCCCCATAATGCCGTGTGAGGGTTGGCTAACCAGGCTGTTCCACTAGGCAGGCTCACCTCGCGCAGGAAATAGTCGAGCAGTCCTGCACTCGGGTCATATATCATGCGCCAGATCAGCCCGACGATGAGCGGTGCGAGGACCATCGGTACGATGATGAGCGATCGTACGACCCGGCCACCTCTTACCCCGTAGTGCAGCAAAAGGCTTATTCCGACACCTAAGGCCACCTCGATCGGCAACGCGGTCGCCACGTAGACAACCGTGACGACAAGGCTGCCGCGCAGCGTGTGGTCATTCAGAAGTTGCCGGAGCTCGCTGGCGCCGACGAACTGGTGCTGAGGGCTGAGCAGGTTCTCGTGGTGCACAATCAGCCACACGGCGTTCGTCACGACGATGACAGACATGGCGAGGCAAAGCAGCAGCCCCGGGCCGGCCATAGCGAAGGCTGACCCACGGCGCTGCGACGGGGACGAGCGCAGCCACGCTCGTCCCCGCCTTCCCGTCTTGGGCTGCCCGGTCGGCTGCCCGACGCCGGGCTTGCTCCCGGTGACACGCTCCACTGTCCCGTGTACCGAGTTTTGCTGCATTAGAGGGTCTGATCTCTCGGGTTAAGCTCTGGCTGGGATGCTAGCCACCAGTCGGGGCACTGGCGAGAATGTTGGCTTGAGCCGTGCTCATTGCCGCTGCTGGAGTCGCCTCGCCAGCCAGGGCCGTGTTCAGCTCCTGCCCGACGTCGGTAATAATCAGGTTGGCCAGTGAACCGGTGGGCAGATACTGCGGGTTGCCAGTTGCTAGCTGGTTGAGCATCTCGCCCTTGAATGCACCATAGAGCTTGGCGTAAGCCGCGCTATCGAAGACTGAGGTCGCCGTTAGCCCCGGTTGAGGAGCGATTGTCAGCTCCTTCTGCTGGACCCCGACACTGGTGGCCCAGGACATGAACGCCCAGGCTGCAGCTTGGTGTTGACTGAACGCGGACAGGTACATGCCATGGACCTCAAGGGAGTGGTCAGTGTTCTGCCCGGAGGGAGTCACACCCTGGGCGTACGGTACTGCCGCGTACCCAACCTTTCCAACCACCGTCGAGTACTCCTTGCTCTCGTTATAGGGGCCGTTCGCGCTGGCGTCGATGGTCATTGCGGCGTGCCCTTGGTCGAACTCGATCCGGTTGTCCGCCCAAGCGTAGGTGTCCACGGCCGGGGGACCCGACGAGCGTAGAACCGAGACGAACTCATTGGCGGCGGCTACGGCCTGCGGTGAGTCGACGTCGACGGACCCATTATGGAACCAATTACCGCCGTAAGCACGCAGAAACCCCGCATAGATGTAGACGCTCTGAATGCCTGGCTCTCCACGCATCGTAATGCCATAGATCTGGTGGTCCGAACCCGCGTAGATCGTCGCCGCGTCAGCTTCAAGCTGCTGCATGGTTTTCGGTGGTCCGCTGATGCCGTACTTTGCAAACAGATCTTTCCGGTACATGAGTAAGGTCGTCTCCCCGTACACGGGCACGCCGTATACCGAGCTACCCTCGGTCATAGTCTTGATATAGGCGGGGTAATAGGTGCCGAAGGTGGCGTAGTGAGTGTTACTCGCTTCGATGCTGTTTAGCGGCACGATGTATTTGGCGGCCGCGAACTGGCTGCCATAGACCCAGTCGTCCATCACAACGTCGGGCGTAGAGGACTTGCGACTGAAATCTAGCAGCACGTCCGATGTGAGAGAGTTGTAGGGAATGCTGTCGATAGTGACGTGAATGCCCGTGGCATGCTCAAACTGCGGGAGAAGCGACTGTATTGCCGTCGTCGAAGGGTCACCTCCCTCAAGCACTACTGTTATGCTCTGGCCGGAGAGGCCCTGAGCCTGTGCCGATGTACCCAGAGGTGCTGCGATTGCGGCCGCTCCAACTAACGCGGAAATGGCCAACAGCTTTCCCGGTCCATGTTTCATTGACTTGGTCATTAGGCTATTCTCCTCTGTCTATTTGTAGGTTGGTTCGTTGGACAAGTTTGATCTATTGGTTCCCGGTCGAACGGGACGGTTCGGCGCCGTCTCTGGCTCCGAATGGCTGGGCGGGTGATGCCTTGCGGATCGGCGAGCGGCTGCCGTCCGCGCGAGGCAGCGCACGCGCGAACTCCCTTGTTATTGCGATCGGATCGGTTATGGCTGCACCAACGCAGACCGACCATGCACCTCTTTTGATTGCCTCATGTGCTTCCTCTGGTCGTCCATACCCGCCCTCCGCGATTACGCGGGCGCCCTCTTTCGCGAGCCGTTCTACGAGGTCAAGGTCTGGCAACACCCGCGACTGGGAATAGCTAGTAAACCCGGCCAGAGTGGTGCCTAGGAGGTCGACACCACACTCCAGCGCGGCGGTGCCTTCATCGAGCGTGGAAATATCCGCCATTAGCGCGAAGCCCCGGTGGGCCCAATCTTGCTGTACTTGCGAGAGGACTTCCGCGTACACACGTTGGTCGGGATACGCCCGTCTAGTCAGCTCGATCGCCACGACAGATGCTCCGGCATCAACGAGTGTTGGTAGGACCTTGAGATGTGGCGTAATGAGAGCTACGTCATCGACGTCGACCTTGTGGATACCGATGATCGGCACCGACACTTGTCGGCTAACAGCGGCAATGTCGGTGGCGCCATCAATTCGCACACCCACGGCCCCGCCAAGTTCTGCAGATTGTGCTAAGGCGACGATGGTGCTCGTGGACCGCATCGGGGAGCCGATCCGGGCTTGACATGAGACGATGAGGCCGCCCTTGAGCGAACCGATGAGCGCGTCCGTCGACGGGGATGGGCTCATGGGGCCTCAATTAGTGACCGACTGATCTCGGCCTCGTAGTAGTCGCGGCCACCGCTACAGAAGGTCGTAGCGCGGTCCCGGTGAAGCTCGCGTTGGTCAGTCGTCCGCTCAATGAAGAGCGGTGGGGCCTGAGGCGTTCCATCCTGAGGCGTTCCATACAGCTGAAAGCTCTTTGCGACGGTTGGGAGCACGCTCTCGATCGGCTGGCCCGTACTAGATGGGCGAACGTCGTGGTAGCGCATGACTATCTGGTGGGATAATGAGGTGAGGTCTTGGCTGCCAAGTGTGGACCGCCGGCGCGCACGGAAAACTGCCTCCGCTAGATGCATGGCTGGCCTTTCTGCAAGGGGCCGTGGGAGGCGTACACCAGGGGTTCGACCGCAGCGGGGTTCATAACGTGGGCGATTGCTTCAGTCGGCTGGGAAGACTGCAGGGCGCGCCCGCTATCGGACCAACCAGGGCCTCGATGGCTCCGCCGGCACCTGCCGACGCTGGGGGCGCGGTTTCGCAACAGGCCGCACTCCCTCCTTGGTACTTCAAGTGCATCGTCCCTACCCCCTAGTCGTGCGAGGTCTCGTGCGTCGAGGCTCGAGGGCAAATTGTATTGCCCAATCGGCACGGCGTCAAGCCAGAATATCGAGCTAGTTCGGTCAGGACGGGCCGAGTTATGTATACCAATCCGACCTAAGGCGTTGGCCCCGTGCTACCATCGCACCCGCAAGAGCCCGTTCCTGTGGCCTTGAGAGTGGAAGGGTCCCGATGGCGATTCCCACCAAGTCAGCCCAACTGCGCGAGCACGTGCTCCACCTGATTGAGGGCGATCTTGGCCCGCGCGACCAGCTCCCCACCGAGCGGGAGCTTGCTGAGTCGTTCTCCCTCAGCCGACTGACAGTGCGACGGGTGCTCGACCGACTGGTAGCCGAAGGCAGGGTCTACCGGGTCCAGGGCGCCGGCACCTTCGTTAGCGAACCCCGGTTCGCCAAGTCTCTCGAGCTCACATCCTTCAGTGAAGATATGCGTCAGCGCGGCCTGAAACCCGGATCGCGAGTCCTGACCTCGAGCGAAATGCAGGCGGGAGCACGTATCGGCTACAAACTAGGGCTAAGCCCCGGAGACCCTGTTTACCGCATAACCCGAGTCCGTACGGCCAATGACGTACCGATATGCCTGGAGACGAGTTACCTGCCAGCCCGCTTGGTCCCGGGTTTGCTTGGGCAGTCTCTGGCGGGGTCGCTCTACGAGCTTTTGTCTGTCGCCTTCCACATTGACCTAGAGCGTGCCGAGCAGGAGATCCGCTGCACTGTCCTCGACAGCTACGACGCCGCCCTGTTAGAGGTGCCCAGCTTCTCGCCTGCTTTCACGGTGGAGCGTACCGGGTTCGATGCCCGTGGGCGTCCGGTCGAGCACACCGAAGCGGTGTACCGCGGCGACCGTTACAGCTATCAGATGGTCCTGCACCGCGCCCGGCCCGACAACGATGATCGTGAAACTCTGGACGGGCCCGGTTAGGGGTTTCCTGGTACAGCGGCAACGTCACTGAAGTGTGCGGCGCGCAGGCTCATGGCCTTCGAGCATGCGCCCGGCGCCGCTCGACAGCGACGCGGAAATCGTAACGGTCGGCACGGTAAAGCGACCGGGCCCGCTCCACGGGGCGACCGGACTTGTCAGAGCTGACCCTCTCGACAAGCAGGGCCGGCGACACTGGGGGGACTTGTAGAAGCTGGGCCTCTCGGGTGTCGAGTACGGTCGCCCTTATCCGTTGCTCGGCCCTCGTGATACGGATCCGGTAGTGGCTGGCGAGCAACTCATACACGGAACCCTCCAACGGATCCGAGGCTAGCCCTGGGACAAGCCGGGCGGGCAGCTCAATCGTCTCCACGCACATGGGAACGTCATCTGCCAACCGAACCCTTTCAACGACGATGACCGGTTCGCCAGGGCTAAGTTGCAAATCCGCGCCCGCCGCCGCTCCAGCTGGTCTTTCGGTCATAAATGTCACCCGCGAGGTTGGGCGCATCCCGCGCGCCAACATGTCCTCGGTGAACGAAGTCAATCTCAGGGACTTCGAGATGGCGGCAGCGCTGACGAAGGTCCCCAGACCTTGTACGCGGTACACGAGGCCTTGATCAGCGAGTTCCTCGATAACTAGCCTCGCTGTCATCCGGCTGATGCCGTGCTCGGTAGCAAGCTCCCGCTCCGACGGCAGGAGTCGGCCCTGGCGAGGATCCTCCGTAATGATCTGCAATATCGACCTGCGAAGGCTTTCATGCTTCGTTGTCCTGGGGCTCGTCCGATCACCTTTGCCGGCCTCGGTTGTCCCAACGCTCACACAGCCTCCCGAGGTGGAGGGTTCCGCCACATGGCTAGTAGTCTATACCAGTCAGGGCGGCTCACAACCTCCAGAACCATCCGAGAAGGGAGCCGCGAACCCAAAGTCTGCTGCTAACATGATGCTAATACAGTGGCCCGTCCACACCGTCGTACACTGCCTGGGACTCGGCCTTTCAGCTGAACATAACTACTGTCCTAGACCACTAGCAACGCCTTAGCCGACACTGGCCCGAGAACCACTGCTAAGCAGGGCTCGCAGGCGGTCGTGGCGCTGACCTCGGGAGCTCTAACGTGTTAGGCGTGCCGAGGCGTCAGGACCACGCTGACCAAGCTCGCCTGCTGCGCCGCGTCCTCAATGCCTTCCCGGCAGAGGACGACAGTTCCGCCGACCGGGCGGTCAGGCGCCGGGTTGCGGGTGCGGTCATCGCCGCAGAGCTGGTCGGCTTGGGAACCGTCGCCAAGGCTGGCCGCTGAGGAGCCAAAGGATGCTCCGCCACCTTCGACGGAATAGGCCTCTTACACGATACGCAGGTTTCGTGTAGCGAATGTCCAGTTCAGGTGCCGCTAAGCAACCAATTCCGCGGCCCGAGCACCAATCATGTCCGCCTCGTTGAGGGCGTGTACCGAAGCGCGCAATTCGCTAAATACCTGCCGTGCTTCCTCAAATACATCTTGTTGTTCCCTAGTCCGGGGCGGTGCGAATAAGATCTGGAGGTCTACATCTCTGTCGACTCTGGCAATTTGATCGTGGCTTCCAAAGACGCGTGCGGGTTCTCCGTCTCGAAGGCTCCTGAGAGCATAACCCCATGCCTTTACCTGAGATGAGAGATCATCGATGCCAGTTCCGGTTCGCTGAAACGACCAACCCTGGCAAAGCTGGTACACATGGCCTCTGGTCACCGCAAAGTCGACGTCCGAATTAACGCGATCGCCAACGAACAGGGACACTCTTGACTGAACAAGATGAGAGACTTCCGCGCGTCGATAGGCGATGTGCAGATCGGAGATAACTCTGTGCTTGGTGATGTACTCGCGCTGGCGGGAGGCTGGGTCTATGATCATGTGCTGAAACACAACGTCGAGCGCTTCTGCAGAGCTTTCGGCGAGGATCAACATAGGCGGGCTAAACTGGACAACATTCCGTGATTCGTTGCAAAGCTCATGTAACCATTCAGCGCTAAGAGGCTCACCACCCTCCTCTAAGAGCAAAAACTGACTATCAATGCGGGCGCCTATATCTGCCAAGGAGCCGTGAACAGCTCTAATCGTAGACGCGTTCGCCAATTTCCTGACATGGCTCTCATTCTCGACCTGCCGAACGTCCCAATCTCCTGTTTCCGGACTGCCCGCGATTGCCGCTATATTTACAAACTCGCCCGTGCTGGGTTCGGGCACACAACGGACTATCGAGTAAACGTAACGATCCATTCGGACCCCTTTAGATCAATGCCCTAAGGCGCTCGGCGACCTCTGCAGCGCGGTCCTCGAGGAACCATCCGAGCGCTTCGAGGGTATTGTCCGATACGGGCCAGTGGGCGGGCACAGCACTCATCACGGCGACCAAGTTAGCCCGGGTCACTGACAATAAAGCATCGCAAACGGCCTCGATTGCAGCTGGAAGTACTCCGGCGGGCGGCTCTGGGAGGATATGGGCGTCATGTACGGTGGCGATGAGGGCGTCGCGCTTGAGTTCGCCTGATCCCACCGGCGGCAGGTACAAGCCGTGGTCATGACTGTAAATGGTTCGGTCAGCATCTATGTCATAGAGCCATTGGGGGTCGTGGCCCATGCACCAGTCGTACAGAGCGTAGATCCCGACGTGACGCCATGTGTTGCTGTCCTGGTTTCGGCTTGTCAGATGAGGGCGTCCGGCTTCGTCACAATGCCGCAGGGCTCGACTGGCGTGGGCTAGGCCCTCTCGCACGGGTACCCCAGGTTTGGCTTCCCAGCCAGCGAGGTTGCCCGGTATACGGATCAGACTCGTCTCGCACACAGGGGCGCCGATCAACGACCCCACCCGCGACACGACCAGCTCAGTGGCCAGAGACGTCCGATGTTGGCCGGCGGGGCATGTCTCCAATGCCTTCACGAAGTATTCGTTGTGGTCGTCGGCGGCCACCTTGAAGGGGCCGCTCCAGCTGCCGCCAGATTGTGACAGGAACGCCTGGACGTTTAGACCGTTGAACGTGTCGTTTCGGCCCTGTACCAACCCATCCCAGGCGGCGAGTTCTACCACCGGTTCATCTCGTGCTCGATCCTCCTGTGGGGAGAGTCTGGCACGCCCCTCCTGGTCCATGGTGTCTTGTCCAGGGTTCGGCCCACACTTTTCCAACCGCGGTGACCGAGGTCACCCCCGGCGCCGGGAGCCTGGGGACACCCGAGCGGCGGGGAAAGGTCACGGGTGGGTCCGACTGCCACGGCCGTCAACTCAACTCGGCACCGAGCTGCCGCTCCGTCGGGGCCGCCTCACGAGTTGGATGGCGTGGGCGGTGCAGGCATCGACGACGGACCAGCGGCCCCGGAACCAGCCAGGACGTCTGCCAGAGTCGCGCCTGCGGGGACGCTCCTGTCCCACAGCCCGATCATGCCTGACGGGGACAATGCCCTCTCGTCGGCGTAGTGCAGGCTCGTGTCCTCGAAACGGCGGAACTGGTAGATGGCAGCGTTCATGTGCTGCGGGTTGAATACCCCGATCGCATTGAGCAGCTTGAAGTCGTCAACGGTGAGCCCGGTCACCCGCTCGAATAAGGCGGTGTCGATGCTAAGGATGATGTCCTTAAGCGCCTCTTCGCGGAAATCGGTCACGTACATGAAGACCGGGATCTTGGCTAGGAGCTTCTGGAGCTTCTTTCGGATTTCGCTCTTCTGCTTGGCCGTTGCCGACTGCTCCCGCTTCTGTCCGTGGTCAAGGTTCCGGTCCTGGTCCCGCTTCGCCTTCTTCAACAGCTTCGACGAGGTGACGACCTGCTCGGCGGTCTGGGCTAACTGCCGGAAGTCCTCGATCTGTTCCAAGGCGTCCAGAAGCGACAGCTGGGCGAGCAGCGCGGTGAGAGTGCGCTCGTTGATCTCGACGAGGAGCGGCGAGTTCCACCGCTTCGCCAGCGCTGACGCACCCACCCCGGCGGTAGCCCAGTCGAGCACCTCATTGGCGTCCAACTGGGTCATGACCCCGCCGGCGAACTGGAAGATCGGCAGGTAGTTGAGCAACTGGCCGATGGCCTCGGCGGGCGTCACCTCGCCGGTCGAGGCGAGCCGCATCCCGTACTCGGCCACCAGGGTGAGCGCCCGGTTCGGGTCGAACTCGAAGACGTAGCAAGTCTTCTTGTGGACGGTCTCGACCTGCCCGTCAGCCCCACGTGTCGACCATGGGGATTGCACCCGGAACGCCGACTGGAAGTACGTCTCCGGCGACCTCAGGGACCGGAGCATTAGGATTGCTCCCCACTCGCGCACGGTCACGCCGGTCATCAGTTTCCCGCAGGACAGGCTGATTGACCCGGACAGGTGGTGTTTTTCGGCGTTGCGGATGGCGTCCTTGACGGGCGGCAGGGCTGCGGCTCCCTGTCCGGCGGCGGGACCGGCGGCGACGACGATCTCGAAACCGGTGAAGTACGAGTGAGTCTGCAGCAGGTCCCGCATGGCGAAGCAGGAGGCGACGTCGGCCATGAACCACACCGAGTTCCCGATCGCCTCGGTGAACGCCGGGGATTCGTACGGGAACGGTGGTCTCTGTCCGGCGACGATGAGCGCCTTCATCTGGTCGCTGAGTTTTCCTCGCAGCATCTCAAGGAACTCGTTGACCCGTGTCTCATCCTCGAACACGTACCCGCCGACCGCCGTCGTGTGGGGGCCTGGAGTCACCTTCTTGGCCTTGAAGTAGTCGTTGAGAGAGAACCCATTGAACTCGCCGTCCAGAGCCCAATCTTCGGCATCTGGGCCCATCTGGTACGAGTACATCTCCATGCGGGGGAGGTCGAGGTAAGGGTTCGGGCCGCGGGACGCGTCCCACCCGGCCTTCTCTCGCTGCTCGTCCACATAGGTCCAGTTGAAGATCTGGTCTTCGGTGAACTCGCCGTTAGTAATCGCCCGGAACGGGGTGCCGGAGAGGTACAGCTGGTAGCGGGTGCTAAGCCCGAGGTCGTCCTCAGTGACTGCCTCCTCCGGTTCCTCCACGTCTGCGATGGACCTGTCGGAAGGGTCGTAGAGGTCTCGGGCTGTGTCCCGCCACGCCCCGAAGTGATACTCGTCGATGACGATGCAGTCCCAGTCGATCAGGTGTACGACCTCGTTGTGAGCTTTTATGTCGCCGTCCGCAGTCTTGCCGTGAAGGTCCTGGAAGGAGGCGAACCAGACGAGCGGGTCCGGGCCGTCCGCGTAGGCGTCGCGGTCGCCGGGCGCCGTGTCGCGGTCCACGAAACGCCAGCCCTCGAAATCGACGTGCCACAGCAGGTCCTCCCGCCAGGCGGTCTGTACGGCGGGTTTGTATGTCAGGACCAGGACCCTGCGCCAGCCCATCTCGCGGGCCAACTGGTAGGTCGTAAATGTCTTGCCGAAGCGCATCTTCGCGTTCCACAGGAACTTGGGGGGCTTGCTGTCGCTTTCGTGGGAGCGGAAGTAGACGGCGGTCCGGTCCACGGCCTCCTCCTGCTCGGGGCGCATCGGGAAATCCAGGGTGCGCTCGGAGTCGAACTCGGTGCCGTTCCGGACGGCGACAATTGCAGCCCGTACCTCCTCGATAGTCGCCTCGAACCACTCCTGGTTCTTCCGCACTCCGGCGAGGACGAGCGCCGCATGCACCGCGTGGTCCCGGAAGAAACTGCTATCGGAGCGTTTCGCCTCCTCGTCCAGAAGGATCTTCACACCCTCAAGGTGCGGGTACGCGGTGTTCAACTGCTGCTTGATCCGCTCCCTCGCTGTTAGCTTCGTGGTCTCGCCAACTTTGATGAGACCCACCCCCTGAACGGTTCTGCCGTTGGAACGTCTAACCCAAGGCTCACTATCGCGACCCGGCACCGTGTAGGCATAAATGCGCCTTGGAATCTCCGGGATGCCGAGCGTCTCAAGCGTCTCAGCCCCAGAGGCGGTCAGGTCAGTCATTCGTCTTCGTCGTCCTCATCGTCCAACGGTTCTGTCCCGATCCGGAACTTGTGTCCGCCCGGCAGGTGGGAGGCGGGAATTGGCGAATCAAGAGACAAGATCGGTTCGCGTGGGTGAATCGTTGCCTCAATGTATGCGATCTCCTCGTCGCTGAGCCCAAAGCGAGCGTAAAGTTCCCGGTCTGTCCAACGCCGCTTCATATCCAACATCGGCACGAAGCGAAACCGGTCCGGGGTCACATGTTGAGTCACCTTGCGTTGCAGCACAAGGAAGCGCACGAACTTGGTAGCGAGGTAGTAGGCATAGTTTTCGGTCTCAGTACGGCTGTCGAACATGCCTGCTATGAAGTAGGTCTGAGTACATGCGGAACCGGGCGCTAGTGCGATCGGCTCACCCAAGACGTACGAGACCTCGCGGCCATGACCGTCGCCGGCCATTGGCAGCAGAACTTTCCATCGGTTGATCCAGTCGTGGTTGCGTTGTATCTGGTCGGGACGACTGTAGCCAACTCGGTTCGCGTAGAGAAGCGGAATGGCGCCATCGAAGCGCTCAGGAACACTTCCTGGGTAGTTGGAGCGCATCGTAAGGCCAAACGGTTTGGTCACAGTACACATCGACTCCGCTGAAGGCAGACCCATGGAGCGAACCTTGTTCACGATGCTGACCGCTCTATTGTCCCGCATAACGACACCATCGCCACTCCGGAGGTCCCGCGTCATTGTCGACACGATCGTGCCGTCGACACGCGTTACAAACTCACAGTCGCTGTCGTGCTGACGATCCCACAGGAAGTAACTGACTCCGCCCTTGATCTCGACGCCAGGAAAGCAATCGAAAAGCTTTGGGTTGTCGACGATTTTGGCGAGATGGCGGTCGGCGATCATCTTGTCCCGGAAGTCATCCAGCCCCTTGCCGCCAGTAAACCAACGCGACGGCGTAATCATTAGCACGTACCGTGGCTGCATTGCGATAGCGTTCTGGACGAAGCGGTGATAGATCGTCGATGCAGTTGCCCCGAAACCTTCGGTGCCAATCTGGTACGGCGGATTGCCGACGATCACGTCGAACTTCATGTCGTACATCTCCTTGGTGGGGTAAGTCCCATGGATGAACGAGTAGGCGTAGTTTTCGCGTCGGCCGCCCCGCTCGAGGTCTTCGGGCGCCCCACACTGAGTGCAACGACCGTTAGAAAATGTGTGGTCGGCTCGGATGAACGGCACGTTGCCTGCCTCGCTGTCGAACCTAACAACGGCGACGGGGCTGGAGGCGTCTCGCGAGTAGTAGAGGCTCCGTCGCGTGATGTGGCCGGTCAGCTCGGTGATCGAGGTGCCGTAGATCATGTCCCGGAAGATGTGCTCCCGGCGCCTCGTGAAGTCCGGCTCCCAATCCGACAGGCCCTCTAGGAGCCGGGCGGCGATCTCGCGCACGAACACCCCGGACTTGCTGAACGGGTCCAGCCATCTGGAGTCGGCGTTGCTCCACACGTCCGCGGGGAGGAGGTCGAGCATCGCCCTTGCGAGCTTGGGCGGCGTCGGCACCTCGTCGTTCGATAGTTGAGCGAGGCAGTCGAGGATGTCCGGGACGTGCTGCCCGAACGGCGGTGCCGATGCATGAGTCATTGCTGCGCCTTCACGAAACTCCTACCTCGATACCGGGTCCGGGTGTTGCGCCAAATGGCTGTAGTGGACGGGTCTGGCGTCACTTCGTGGCTGGACGAACAGGTCGAGTTGGCCGGCTGGTCCACCGAACAGGTCGAGTTGGCTCGGCTTGGAAAGCTGAGGGTCGGGGGATTCCAGTGGGGACCATTCGCGGAGGAAGCTTCCGCCCCGGGCAGGCTGGTAGTGGACGACCGTGATGGTGGTGAGGTTAGTGAGGGTGTCGGCTCGGATCACGTTCGTGGCAAGGATGACTTCGGCGGCGGACACGAACCCGTTGGACGGCATACGGTCTGCGGCCTCCAGGTGAGCCAAGATCGCGTCCCGGATCCGATCCTGTGACTCGGCAACGTTCTCCTCGTCGATGTCAATTCCGTAGGTCGAGGCGACGCAGCGCAGAAGCCGGTGCTCGTAGTCCTCAGGCCGCTTATACCGAGCGGCCGTAACGGTCGAAAGTTTGCGGCGCAGGATCTCCACGAGGAAGTTCCCGTGACCGCATGCCGGTTCCAGGAAGATTCGATCGTGGTTGTCCGGATGCTCGGCAGACGGGAACATGTCCGGCACCATGTCCAGCATCGCGTTGACCTCGCGCTCGTGGGTGTAGACCTCAGCCAGGTCCCGGACGCGGTCACGGGTCCTGATCTGGCCCAATGCCCGACCAGGGCCGGCCTTGGTTCCGATCTCGGTGACGACCATCGCGGCTATCGCCTGCCCGCTGCGAGGAGGGACCCGTACCGCTGTTGAGCCGCCTGGGCTGACACTCCGAGTTCGGCCCCGATCCGCCGCCACGTTAGTCCGTCTCGCCGGGCTTGGTCGACGGCTTCGGCGATCCGTCGTTCACTGTATGCTCGTGCGAGCGCAGCACGGCGAAGAAGCTGCTCAGCCCCGGTGACCTCGTCCTCGGCGGATGGTCGGTAGTCCTCTAGTTTCCTCGCTAGTTCGTCCCCATGGTCGAGGATGTCTTGGGTGGATCGGGGCACGGTTCGCTGACCTCGGTGGCGGCTGGATCGCGTTATGTCAATGTAACTTGATGCCAGCCGACAGTAGCGGAAGTCCAGCGAGACCATGGGACCTCGAACCCCAACCATGTGATGCGTCGATGGCTCCCTTACAGGATAGGGGTGGCCACGGGCGAGCGGTTTCGTGTAAGTTAGAGATGTGGCACGGTCTGGTAGAAGCACCGCGGATACCTCAGCCGTTGTGGGCTATGTGAGAGTGTCGACTGACGAGCAAGCCCTCTCTGGGCTTGGGCTTGCCGCTCAGCGGGCCGCCATCGAGGCAGAGTGCTCACGTCGCGGCTGGACGCTGATAGCCGTGCATGAGGACGCACTCAGCGGAAAGAACATGGCGCGCCCAGGTTTGACTTCCGCGCTTGCGGCAGTGGATTCCGGTGTCGCGTCGGCCCTCGTCGTTGCCAAGCTCGATCGGCTCTCCCGTTCTCTCAGCGACTTCGCCTCGCTCATGGCACGAGCGCAGGCTCGTCATTGGAACCTGGTAGCACTCGACCTCGGCATCGATCTGGCCACGGCGGCAGGCGAGTTCATGGCCAACGTCATGGCGTCCGCCGCCCAGTGGGAGCGTCGTATCATCGGCCAGCGCACCCGTGACGCCTTGGCCGTCAAACGTGCTCAGGGCGTCCGGCTCGGGCGCCCTCAAGTGGTCTCAAGTGAGCTTGCGGCCCGCATCCGGGCTGCCCATGAGGCCGGCGCCGGTTGGTCCGCTCTCGCCCGCCAGCTCAACGCAGAAGGTGTCCCTACGGCCCACGGTGGGACTAAGTGGTACCCCTCCACTGTCCGAGCAGTCGTGCGGTCTGCCGAGGTGGCGGCGTGACTGGCCGGAGGCACTTCGGTAGAGCGCGGGCAAGCTGCCTTCTGGGCGCTATCAGGCCAGCTACTGGCACGAGGGGGAGCGTCACACCGCCCCGAACACACTCCCGGCCAAGGCGGACGCTTTCGCCCACCTGGCGAAAATCGAGACCGACCTCCGGGCCGGTTCCTGGATCGACCCCGCCGCGGGCAAGGTCACGATTAGACAACTGGCGCACAACTGGCTCAGCACGAACCCACGCAAGCGGACGACCATCCGAGCGCGAGACGAGTCGATACTCCGGAACCACGTGCTCCCCGTCGTGGCGCCCGCTCCCTCCGCCTCACGTCACCCGCCACGATGTCCAAACGCCTTATGTACTTTTCTGGCATACGAGTTATTCAGTTCCATCGCGATGCTGAATCGGAGTGCCTTGGCGACCGAACCGGCGGCGGCGCTCTGGGTGTCCGCGAACCGATGGTAGGGGACGCGGCGAGTGGGTTACGCGGACTCGCCGTATCCCGTGTGCGCTAACGGTGCACCTCGCCCCGCGGCCGGAGGCAGGTCGACGATATCGGTGCGGTTGATGTAGCGAAGATGAGTGCCTGGGAGATCGTCGGCGAGCTGTCGGGCCAGGGTGTGCTCGTAGGTGGTGACGATCATCTGGGCCGGCCGAGCTGACCTCGTGGAGACGGCCAGATTAGTCGCCACGATCCGACGGGCGCGTGGGTCGAGGTGCTCAAGTGGTTCGTCGAGCCAGGCGAATGGGAGCGTTGTCGAGGACCTCAGCACGAGCAGGCTGGCGAGGAGTCGAGCCCAGATCTGCTCGCCGCTGCTCAGCTGGCTCCACGAGAGCTCGCGGTCGCCGACGACGCGGACGATGGTCCCGTCTGGCCGGAGCTGCAGCCCGTCCTCGCCGAACAGAGCCTTCCAGCGCCAACGAACTTGCTGGGACAACGGTTCGATGTGGTCGTTGGCAAGTCGTTCGGCGGTGCCGGTCAACGCGGCAGTCGCTGCTTGGGTGAGGGCCTCTCGGCGCCAGGCGATGCGCTCAGCTGTATAAGCGGCCTGCAGCTCGTTGTCGTTGTCGAGTTGGGCAACGATGGCGTTGAGCTCACTGGTGACGCTGCCGGCGAGCTCATCGTGCTGTTGGATTGCATCCTGTGCTGCAGCGAGGGCTGCATCGGGGTCCCCATCCATTCGGGGGCTACCTGGCTCGGCGATTGGCGCACCGAGTCGTGCGACGCTCGATTGGAGCTGGTTCAGCCGCTCCTCCTCGTCGTGGAGCTGGTCGAGGTCACTCTGGCCGGCGTCGATGCGGTCCTGGGCACGCCTGAGGCTTTCGTTCTGCACGGAGACTGCTCGTTCTAGCTCGTCGCCGCGGAACGGGCGAGCACATGTGGGACAGGACGGGTCGTGGGCTTCGAGCAGACCGAGGGCTGAACGAGCCGCAAGAGCCTGCGCCCGGGCTTCGGTGAACGTCGTCTGGATTCTGTCCCTGGCTGCGCGGTTGTTATCGATGGCCGCAGAGACCCTCTCGCCGAGCTCGGCGAGGGTGCCGGAAGCCACCCCACGGCCGGCTGCCTGGGTGAGGAGTTCGCGAATATCAGTTGCCCGAGCCGCCAATGCCTCTTCGTAGGCCGTCCACAATGAGACGGCCTGTCGGGTCTGCAGCGCCGTTGCGACGGCCTCGGCAAGGGGGACGCGCCGGACCTTGAGCCGGTCGAGGTCGTTGCGAAGCTTGGCGGCAAGCTCGCTGAGCTGGCCGCGATTCGCGAGCTGTGTGCGGGAAGCAGACCGGAGCTTTTTGCGGGAAGCCTCCGCCTGCTTGTGGAGCTTCGCTGCGGTGGCGGCGGCTCGACGAAGCTCCGAGACCCCGAAGGCGTCGTAGAGGTGCTCGCGCAGTTGCAGTTCGCCATCGTCTTTGCCTGAGCCGCGTATAACGGCGAGGCGTGCGGCGATTTCCATCGGTGCGCCGAATTCGTGAGCCAGTAGCTCGTGCGCGACGGAGGCCTCGAGCAGCTGGCCCCCGTCACTGTACTTGACAGTGTCCTTCCCGGTTGTGGTGACGGTGCGATGGATCGTCAGCCGGCGGTCGTCGCCAACGCCAAGCGTGAGGATCACCTCGGCCGTCTGGTGGCCAAGCCGGACGCACGTCTTGGCGTCGACGTTGGAGTGGTCGCCGAACAAGACCCAGGTGAGCCCGAGCAGCAAAGAAGTCTTGCCGACGCCGTTGGGTGCGACGAGAAACGTCGTGCCAGGCTCGAAGTCGATGGCGACGCTGTCGAACGCTCGCCACCGCCGCAGTTCAAGGCGTTCGATCATGCAGCTTCCGCGGGGGTGAGGCGAGCGTCCAGGTCTGCCTCGCTGAGCGCGCCGGACGCGGCGTCCTTGACAAGGCTTGTCAGGAGGCCGGCTTCGTCGAAGTGAGCCCAGATCTCCCGCTTCGCTTCCAATCGGGCCTTCTCGCCTTCGCCGACCACAGCCGCGCAGGCGTTGGAGCACTCGGTGCGGATGATCTCGTCGAGCTCGACCGTCTCGTGGTCGTCGAGGGGATCGTCGGCTGCGAGGTCGGGTGCGAACTCATCGACGAGGCTGCGAAGGGTGTCGTACAGGCTGAGGACGGGTCGGGTGATTCGGGGCTGGTGGGTCTGTCCGTCGGGCGCGCCGATGAAGTCGTCGATGTCGAAAGGTCCTATGGCGACGCTGGACAGCTCCCGGTCACCTATGACGAGCACCACCGCTGCAGTGCCAGGGAAGCGGCCGAACACGGGTCCTGCAGCGGCCCGCGGGTCGACTTGGGCTAACCCTGCGGGCGTAGTGATGTCGTCTCGGAGTTGGATACGGATGCGGAGGCTGCCGAACCGGACCACAGCGTCGGATCGGACGCCCTCGTTCTGGGCCGCGCCGTCGGCGATTGGCTCTGCCGCCGAGCCGAGGGAGCTAACCACGTCGGCGCGGATGGCGTCAACACTCAGGCCCGCGGTGGTGCGCGCTTCGATCTGGTGGTCGAACTCGGTCCCGGCCAGCACGGCGTCCAGGGACGGGCGGGACCGGTAGAAGTCGACGCCCCGAGCGTCGTTGATCAGGTCGATGAGCTCCCTGGCCTCCGTCCGCTCGTCCGGGGTCAGGTGGTCCAGCGAAGGTTCTGGACCGCCGTTCTCGAGGTGGTCGAGGAAGGCCGCAATCACGGCGTCCACAGGGTCAGTAGCCATCGGGGTTCTCTCCTTCGGGATCGTAGAGACGTCGAAATGTGGGTTCGCTGCGCAGCCGGGCGTTGATCTTCCGGATGGACTGCCGGTAGATCTGACCGACGCGTTGCGCCGAGACACCCAGGTCGTTGGCGATCGCCAAGTTGGTTTCGCCGCGGGTGACTCGGAAGACAATGTCCCGGTCACGTCCGGGCAGTACCTCCTCAGCGACCTTGCGGATCGCGAGGACTCGGTCGGCCCGAAGGACTCGATCGACGACCTCGTCATCCGTCGGGGCGGAGGGGTCGGCGATCTCGTGGACGAGCGGTTCACCCTCCTCGGTCTCCAGATCGAGCGACGCGATGCCGATCTCCGAGCCATCGGGCAGGCCTCGATGCTTCCTGGCCTTCCTGACGGCGGCGATGGCCCTGCGGTGGGCGATCGTGGTCCCGACGGCCTCCCAGACCACGCCGCCACCTGGCTCGTATTGCAGGAGCGCGTGCACCGCCTCCCGGAGCGCGTCTTCCGCGGAGGTGCCTCCGACCACGGTCAGCTCGGTCGTCCCGGGCCTCCTGAGGTGCCGTCGCGGCCTGCCGGCAAACATCACCTTTTGGATCTCGACCCACATGTTTTCGGTGATGGCCTCCAGACGGTCGCGGTCGCGCCACAGAGGGTGCTGTCCCCAGATGGGCCGACCGGCGGGCACCGACATGTCAAGTCGATTGTCGCGAGAGACTGGGGCAACGAAAGCGATCCCTATGAACGCCCTCCTCGCGTGCCGCCGTTCTTGTGAAGCTGGTGGCGGGTGCGCTCGTCGACCAGGTACCGAACCCAGGTGGCGAACCGGTCGAGCCGGCCCGTGAGCCCGCCGGCACGCACCACGGCGCGGAGGGCCCGGTGGGCTTCGGCGGCTTGGTCGTTCCCCGTTAGGGCCTGGCGCTTATCGCCGGTGGCCTCCGCATGCTCGTAGGGGCAGTTGGTCCGGCTGGTAGCAGCGAGGTGCTCAAGCGTGTGGGTGCTCAGCAGGTACTGCAACGGCCCGGGCTCGCCGATGCCACCGGGGGCGACGTTGAGGCTGACGAACTGGGCGAGTAGCGACGCGGCAGCGCTGACGGACAGTAGCGCGACGTTCTGGCCGGTGCCGCGCTGGCGCCCAGCGCCTGCAATGTATTCAGGGTCGACCAGTAGACCCTGGATGTCGAGCGAGACCTCGGACAAGTCGACTTGCCCGTTGCAGACGAGGCACGGTCGGCCCGGCCGGATGACGTGGCTGCGCCAGGTGGCGTTGCGCATGCCGGATCCGTCGTGGAAGACGTCGACGCTGATGCCGCCATCGACCACGGGCACGAGGTCGGTGTAGGCGATTTGGTTGAGGACGATGCGGGGCCAGGGCCGGTCGACGCAGCAAATGATCACATCGTGGTCCAGGGCGATTGCGATGCCATCGGGCTCGCAGACGCTGGTGTTGAAGAACGTGAAGGTCGCCCCGTCGGCCGTGGTGGAGGTATGCATGAGCCGGCTGGCAACCTCGGTCTTGGCGCGACCGAGGGCAGCGTCAGCGGGGGTGGCGCCGATGAGTCGGTCGAGGTTGCCGGGTTCGACGCTGTCGAAGTCCATGACGCCGACGTTGAGCATGCCCGTAGCGGCGAGGCGCACGGCGACGTCGAGGCCGACGCTGCCGGCACCGATCACGAGTACTTTGCGCCGAACGAGGTTGCCATGGATCTCGGGACCCCAGCAGGAGACCGAGCGCCGCTGTGTCGGGGTGGGCGTGGGGACGGGCAGGAGCTGGTTGTTCCAGGTCACGTCCAGGCGGTCACCGAGCACACGCACGTTGTCGCAGTGGGTGGGGGAAACGTCGAGGCCGGTGCCGTGGTCCCAGTGACGGGCGGACCAGGACTGGTCATGTCCAGCGTAGGTGATGCCGACGAGGGGGAAGCCGGTGACCTCCCGGACGAGATTGGCGAAACTGGACTCGGCGTCGAAATCGGGCATGCTCATCTGCTGCCAGCCACAGCTACTCGGGTGGCTGTGGCACAGGGCGAGACCCTCGCCGCGCTCGTGCGCCACAGCTGTGGCGCGGAGCACGTAGTCGCCCTCGATGGAGGCGTTGCCGTGCACGTGTCGCTCGCCGGGCTCGGGTGTGATGACGGACGTGATCAGCGCAGTGGTGCGTGTGTCGCCGGTGGAGGGCCGGTACGTGACGAGGCAGATGTCCTCCTGGCCGTCTGAACGATCGATGTGCGCCCGGAGGGTATCGGCGGTAGCCGCCGTCATGGCTACAGAGGTGGTGCGGGCGTTCATCGCGCTTCTCCGATCACGCCGCGCACATGAGCTACCCAGCCGGCAATCGCTTCAGGGTCGTCGCCCCAGCCGACAATGCTGCGCGAGTGCCCAATCCATCCCGGCATCCTGCACACCTGAGTGTGGGTCGCGGCGAAGTTGACGTCGTCGTGCAGGTAGATCCAATGCGGCGGCACTAGCGGCCAGCGGGCGAGCTCGTCGATTGCGACCGCTGTCTTCACGGTCTGGCCCGCGAAGCGGCCCTCCACGACCTCGACCTGGTAGGTGATGTACCGCTCGATGATCGAGGGGGCCGCCCCGTAGGCAGCGAGTTCGGCGGTGAACCCGTCCGGGCCCTCCATCAGGCGACATCGGCCCGGTGCCGGATGCTGACAAAGCGCTCCTTGTTGTGGATGTCAACGACCATGTCGTCCGTGTAGCGCACCGGATCGGGGCGGTGGCCCCTGAGCTCGCCGAGGTCAAACCGGCTCGGGTCGAGGCCGGCTAGGCGGAGCAGGTCCGCAGCTCGATGCCTGTGGACGGTGGTGGTGTAGGGACGGCCATCGATGGTGAAGTCAATTGGCCGGTGAAGCTCGGACACGTTGTCCATCTCGGTCCCTCCTATGGGTTGCCGTCGAGCCATGGGCTCGGGAGGTTTGTCGCGCAATGGACCTCTGAGCGAAAGCTCAAGTCAGCGACGGGACCGGCGGCCCGTCGAATGGCGTCATCTACCTGGTGCGGGGGTCGGCAACCTTTTGCGCCTTGTGCCGGGGCTACCCGCTACGCCAGTGTTGCACCCGGTCTAAAACTGGCCGCACGTTGCACTTGCACCGCCTTGACGCCGAACTGGGCGATCCTGCCGAGCGTGGCGCGACGGCGGTTTGCCCGTGCAGGCGGTCGTGCTTTCGGCCGAGGCGGTGTTCGCCAACTGTCAATATGGTGTGCCGACAACGTTGCCGTTGACGACGTGGCATAAACCCTTGTCGCCAAATGGCAACTGGAGCCAATGAGCCACCGAGGAGACATGGAGATCGCAGGGGCATGACGTATTACGCCGGGTCCTACCAGCGAGGGACGACCCGATCTCATGGCACCCACGCAAACGATGACGTTCAACATCGCTGCGGCTCGCTCCGCGGACCCGACCTTCAGCGCGGACGTGCCTGTGCGGGCTCGACAAACCAAAAATGAGAAGGTCGACCCACCCTCAGGTCACCGCACTGCTGGAGCAGGAGGCCGAGGAGCTGACGCGTGATCTAGCGAGGATCGAGGCATACTTTGATGCTGGCTGCTATTCGGGCGCAGCAAGCTTCGCGCTCGGGCCCGGCCTCTCCCAAGAAGTGGCGCGCGTTCTATGGAGCCGCTGGCGCGACGGCCGCCTAGCCGTGGACCAGCTCCGTCTGGCGCTCCCGCCAGTTTGGATCCACCGCAAGCCCCAAGTGCCCACCATCGGTGAAAGGGCGTGGCTCGGCCTGTTCCGGGCGTCCGGCTTCCTCAGCCAGGTGGCCGAAGTAAGGGGCATCACCAGCCCGTTTGCAGCTTCGCTTAGGGATGCGCCGCCGGACACGATCACGGTCTGGCGCGGGGCTCGCTTGGAAAGCGGGGGCCGCGGCATGTCGTGGACCCAGTACGAGGACTGCGCCCAAAACTTCGCTCAGGTTGGGGCTGACACGCACAGGCAACCGTCTGGCGTCTTCCTTGCGAAGCTCCCGGGCCGAGCTGTCCTGGCGATGTTCGCCGACGAGCGGGAAGAAGAAGTCGTCGTGAACCCCAACATGCTTCGCGGCCGGGTCGAACTCGTCCGCCGGGTCGACATGAGCGATGAAGCCACACGCCGCCGCAAGCGGCTCGCGCGCCTCGCCTTTCCTTGACTGGGTGTAACGGCGGGGTCCAACTCAAGCCGGCCAGGTCTCTCTCTCTCTCATGTGGCCCCTAGTGGGGAGTTACTGATGGCCACCGACAAGTACAGCTCACAATGCGAAAAATCGCGTCTCATTGTGCCTCAAGCCGTCGAGAGCGAAGACGTGAGGGGACCCGAATACCGAGAAGACTCGATAAGACGCGTATATCCCCATTGTGGGCGGTACATGGCAAGACGGTCCGCCAGGCCAGGGAAACCAAACCCCTGGGCAAAAAGGAGCTGACCGTTGAGAGTCGTAACCCCCTCCCAAATACCCGTCAGCAACAGCCCCCAATTTTGGCGAAAGTCGCGTCTCAACGCGGCTCAAAGGTCCTATCCGGCTCACAAAAGGGGCGGCCGGGGCGCGGTGACCGAGCACCCCTCACCCTTTAGAGTTCGTAACACCGAGCCGACCATTCACCGGGTGCTTAGTGCCTGGTGAAGTGTTGTATGTCTACGGCTTCTGGGTCCCGCCCAGCGTGCTGCCCGGTCGTAAGGATCCCGCTACCGGGGGCTACATAGATTCGAAGAGGTGCTCGTCCTGCTGGACGAGCTCCTCGACGTCGGATGGCCAGCGCCCGAGGGTTACGCCAACGGTCATGTCCAAGCCAGCGCGCACAAGCTCCAAGCGGACCTGCTGGCCCGGGTAGAAGAGTGCGACCTGGTCCAGTACAGCCGGCCCATTGAGCCATTTGGCTTCCGGTGGTGGAGGCGCACCGACGACGCCGGTGATGAGGTCGCCGACATGCAGGACCCCGTGCGCGGGCGAGCCAGGGTAAACGTAGACGACCTTGGGAGGAGCCTTGGGCGGCAATGTCGCAAGCTCGACCCCGACGAACGAACGGGTGTCGTCCACCGTCTCGTAGCCCTCAAACCCTTGGCTTTGGGCCCTGGCAATGCGGTAGCTGTACTGCCGGACGGCGTACGACTCGTTATCGTCGGGGGTCTGCCACGGAGCTGTGACCAGAAGCTCTTGGTGCGGGCTCCGGCCGGTCAATAGTGGCGGTGGGAGGAAGACCCGCGGCTTCACTCCGTAGCTGTAGATGTGGTAAAGATATGCCTCGCCTGTCCAGGCCAGGTCGGCCATCTGGTTCTGGAAATTGACGATCCCTATGAGCCATACGGTCGTGTTGCCGCCGACCGCCTGCACCCAGTACACAAGGCTTGCCGTCTTTCCGGGTAGGTCCCTCATGAGCGCGACCGTCGGGCCAGCGCCGGTTGGCAGAATCAGCCCGGGACCCTTCTGGCCAGTCTGCAGTCCGGTCTGATAGGAGGCTTGCTGGGCGGCGTTGAAAACGGCCGTCCAGCGTTGGACGAAGCGGTCCCAGGCGATGAGGACGACGGTCGTGGGAACGACGCCATCGGAGCCGAGCGTTCCCACGGCCGTGATGGCCTCCTCGTCGGTCGACGCCCCGTCCAGGTCCACCTTCGACACCCCAGTAACCCGGTAGTTCGCAGGGATGAACGCGGCGATGTCGGGTGTGGTGGCCACACCATCGGCATGTCTGGTAGGCGCGCCGATCGCTGGTACCGCTGGAACGGTGCTGACGAGCGTAGCGACCGCGACAGTGGCGAGCAGCCGGGGCAGTACCCCCTGTGACCTAGGCGGTGGCCTCACGCGTCGCGACGGTACTCGGCTCCGGCACCCCGGACAACGCGTAAACTCAGGGCCGTGACGCGGTCTCTGATCGGGTGTGGGCAATCTCGCTGGGGGTTGCCGACCGCCCATATGACGTGGCCAGAGGAGCCCTCACTGAACGTGGCGGAACGGACTCAGATCGGATCATCACGTGGACCGGTCCGGGCCGCCGTTCTGCCGAGCCTGTCGGCAACGGCCTCAGCTGAGTAGGCCGGGGCCATCGAGCGACGGCGCCCACACGCCCGTGTCAAAGCCCTGGCCACCCACCGCGCCTTCGGCCACACGACGAAGCTCGTCGTTTGATCCGCTGGCCTCGTGCCCTGGAAGGCGAGTCCGTGGAGTCCACCCGCATCGCCTACCAGATGGGGCTCGCCCACACCGCAGCACGACCGAGCGTGCTCACCGTGCCGAGCTGGCGGCCAAGAACGCCACCATCGCCCACCAGTGGTATGAGATCACCGATCTCCGTCGACGCCTCGCTCAAAACGAGGTGATGCCTACCGCCTACGTGTCGCCCCTCGAGGTCTTGATTGGCGGCCACTGCCCGAGACAGCCTTACCCGACGAGGAGGCCTCCAGCGCGACAGATCCAGAGGGGTCCACCGACCTTCCAATGGGTAGCCGCTCCCCCACCGCTAGACAGTCTCGGGCTTCGCCGCTTCGATCACCGTCGCCACACCGCCAATTTCGGTACCGATCCTCGTCAGAGGCCGCTACCAGGCATCGATGCGAGCTGGTCACAGGACCACAGTGATTGGGCGGCGTGAAGGTTGACCGGCTTGACGACCGTGACCTCTGGGACCCGCGATGAGCCACGCCGTCATTGACCTAGCCCCATAGGTTGCGCCGTAGAGCGCTCTGGGACGTCGAACGGACAGCATCTGACTATTGCGAGTTCGGTCGCCACGTCCAGTGGGCTGAACTGCGCATACTTCGTTTAGAACGTCGCAATAAGCGTGATTACTACGGATCAGAAGGTTGGGAGTTCGAATCTCTTCGAGCGCACTGAACAGCACTTTTACGGATATGGGCATGAGTACGACGGTCTGACAGTGCCCGCTTAGCGCCAGGCAGGTATATGAGGTGCTCGTTCAACGCGGGCAGGAACCGCGGTTATCCGAGCCACTCCAGGCGACGCGGGTGGCCCTCAGGCGGCTAGCGTCGTCGGGCCCTCGCAGTACCAAGGCGCTTGGTGGCGGGCTGTACGAAGCGGTGCCGGTGGGCTCGTCCATCCAAACGACGGCGTCTGGGTAGGCCCTGATATTGCTAGGCGTCGTAACGGTGACCGGTTATCGTTTGTGCTGATCAGAAGTCTGCCATCGGCCCCTTACGAAAAGATCCGAGTAGAAGCTTGCGTAAGTCGGACCCTTCCGCTAACTTCGTCTTACGAAAGGATCACGCAGTATCCTTTCGTAACAACTTTCTTCGGAAAGGATTTGTACTGCCGGAACTTGTAGAGCGCCTATGGGAAGGTGGCGGGTATGGTCCTCGTCGCGACCGTCGGCCGTTCCGTTATCACGCCTTCGTGCCCGACGCCATCGCCGACTGGGACCAGCCCATAGCAGGTCGTGCCGCAGAGGCGGTCGCCCAAGCCAGCGCCGCGCTGAGCCAGTTCCAAGCTCCGGGTCGCGACCTTGAGGCAGTGGCAACGACTCTGCTCCGGGCTGAAGCGCTCGGGTCATCGTTTATCGAGGGATTACGCGCTTCGAACAAGCGACTGGCACTCGCTGCCTACGAGCCCGTTGCCGCGGATCCGACAGCACGTGCTGTTCTAGGCAACGTTCGAGCAATGGAACGAGCGATCGCCATAGGTGCGGAGCCGCGCCCGTTTCGCGTGCACGACATCATAGATATCCACCAGACGCTGCTGGAAGGCACTACGGAAGAACGCTATGCAGGCGCGGTCCGTACAGAGCAGAACTGGATCGGAGGTCGCGGGGTAAGCCCGCGAGATGCGACGTTCGTCCCTCCGCCCGAGGCGTACGTAGAGGAATTGCTCGATGATCTCGTCAAGTTTGTGAACCTCGACGACATCCCTGCTGTTGCGCAGGCCGCGATCGCCCATGCCCAGTTTGAGACCATCCACCCATTCGGCGATGGCAACGGCCGCGCCGGTCGTTGCCTGATACACGTCGTACTCCGCCGCCGGAATGTGATAAAGCGTGTCGCACCACCAGTTAGCGTGGTGCTCGCAACGAACGCAAGGCGCTACATTGCCGGGCTAACAGACTTTCGTGAGGGCCGAACTGATGATTGGATCGGTGCTTTTGCCGATGCAGTCACGACCTCGGCGAGGAGCGCGACAGCACTCGTATCTGTCATCGATCGCCTTCTCGGAGAACTAATCGAGCGAGCGGGCCCGCCTAGAAAGGACTCTGTTGCGCGCAAGATTGTCCAGGGCCTGCCTACACAGCCGATCGTCAGTGCTGAAAGCGCAGCAAACTCTTACGGAGTAACGGCGACCGCCGCACGGGCAGCACTCAACCAGCTCCAAACCGTTGGGGTTCTCCAGCCAACGCGGGTTGGGAGGCGGCGCGATCGGGAGTGGATCAGCGACGAGCTGTTCCAACTACTTGACACCTTCGAGTACAGCCTTGGCGAGCCCGAGGCGGGAGGACGGCGCCGACCGGGGCCTTCGCCAACTCGGCCGCGGGTGGCGGGCTCCGGGTAGTCCCACCACTCCCTGGATCATCTTGGTTATCGTCTTTTCCTTCCTCATCTTGCTCGTGACCATGGTGTCGTTTGCTTTTGTGTTCCAGCTTGGCGAAGGCCCGGTGCAGGTGGCTCTTCACGGTTGGGACGGAGATGAACACCCGCTCCGCTATCTGGGCGTTGGTCAAGTGCTGGTCGACAGGGACACACCCGCCGCTCTGACGGCGTGAGGCTCTCCCATACCGAGCGAGCACGGTTGCGCTTGGCCCTGCCTCGTTCGGCGTAAGCGACAGCCTCTTCGAGGCTAGTGATCTGAGTCAGAGATGCGGTGGCAGTAGGCAGCCAGGTTGTCGAGGATCTCATCGGCCGTCTTGTGCCAGACAAACGGTTTTGGGTCGTCGTTCCAGCTCCCCGCCCAGGTGCGGATGGCGACCTCGAGCTCTTTGGTGGAGCGGTGCGTCCCTCGCCTGAGCCATTTGTTAGTGAGCTCGGCGAACCAGCGCTCCATTAACCGGCCCTCGGGCGCGTGTCAAGAGAAAGTTTGTTGGTCAGGCTTGATTTCTGAGCCGTCGGAGATGGCCGTCGATGCTGGCGATGACGCGCTCGTGACGGGCAGTCTCGGATTCCCATCCGCGTGCTTGGGCGTCGTCTCGGAGCTCGTGGATGTCGGCGAGCTGGGCTTCGAGCGCGGGTTGGAACTCGGGGGCGGCGACGTAGTTGTCGCATTGTTCGCAAATGTTGGCGTAGGGACAGGCGTCGGCGACGAGGTCTCGGGAGCAGTAGCCGTGGGCGACGCGGGTCTTGAGCATCTCGGACCGGAGCCATTCGACTCGGTCGGGGGCGGTGCCGCGTCCGGTGGCGACGACGAAAAGCGCTTGGCGGGCGTGCACTTTAGTCATGGCCGCTTCGTAGGCGGCTCGAACGGTCGGCGAAGCGAGCGACGCGTAGCGTAAGGTCATCTCGGCTGAAACGTGGCCCATGAGGGCCATAAGCGCCTGTAGCGACATGCCGGCGTTGACGAGGCTTGTCCCGTAGGTGTGCCTGAACTGGTGCGGGGTGACTCGTAGCGGTTGGCGGTCACGTCCGGTCAGCCCAGCAATGGCGATGGCCTGGTCCAAGCCGTGGCGGAGCCGGAACGCCGATAGCCGTCGCCCCCGTTCGACGAACAAGAAGTCGGCGGGCTGGCCGTGGCGGGGGTGGGCCAGGGCTCGTTGCGGTCCGCGTTGTGCCATCCAAGCGTCGAAATCGGCCAGGGTGGGATCGTCGAGCGGCACGGTGCGCTCCGTGCCGAGCTTGCCCAACGGGACTTTGACCCAGGTGCCCCGGTCACCGAAGTCCCAGAGGCAGTCGAGCTCGAGGTCGAGCAGTTCGCCGAGCCGCATCCCGGTGCCGCGCAAGATCGCCAGGCCGTGACGGGCGAACGGGTCGTCGAGCCCAGCGACAGCGGCCATGAGGTCGCGGTCGACGTCGGGCGGGAGCGCTCTGGGCAAGGGACGGTCGAGGCGTGGGATGTCACTGGCGAACACGAGCTGGCGGGCCGGTCGTTCGGCCCACCCCCACACGGCCAGGTCCTCGAAGAAGGCGCGCAGGTCGATCACCGTGCGTTTGGACACCGACGCTGCGACCGGCTTGTCGCGGGCGAGCCAGCCGCGCCAAGGCCGGCGGTGGTTCCACACCAAGAACTGTTCGATGTGGGCCCGCTCGAGCTGGTCTAGCCGGCGCAGGCCGGGGTGGTGGGCGCCGAGGTACTCGCCGAAGACGATCAGGCTGTCGGCTCGGAGCAGCACGGTCGGGGGGCGCAGAGTCGTGGCCACCACTTCCAGGTAGCGGAGGGCAACCCGGCGTATCTCTGGCTGGGGAAGGGCTTGTAGGGTCTCGGCGACGGTGGCTGCGGGCGGTCGGTTCTTGCGGGGGGTGTGGTGGCAGATCCGCAACTCGTAGCAGGCCTGATGGAGGCTGAAAGCCCGGGCCTGGTTGTGCAGGCGGGCGTCGCGCCGAGCCGAGGGGGTGTCGGCGAGCGCGGCGGTGAAGGTGCCGAACACGTCGTCGGTCAGGCCGTCGAGCTCGTTCCCCGACCACAGGCACAGCATCGCCAACGCGTTGCGGGCGACGTCGCGGGTCCAGGTGGCGCTCCAGGAGTAACGGCGGGCGACCTCGGTGACACGGGCTACATCGTCGGCGTGGCGTCGCCCCCACTCGATATAGAGGTCACCGGGGGTCTTGGTCAACAACAGGTCCAGGTCGGGGACGAGGACCTGTTCCAGGAAACACCAGGTGATGAAGGACCAGGCGTGGCTACGAGCCAGGTCGGCGAGGCGGGCACGTGTTGGCCCGGCCATCCACACCTCGAGGTCGGGATGGGCGTTGAGCAGCTCGGAGGCGGCGTTGCGGCGACGCCGCTTCGCTTCGGTGCCGATCCTCAGCCCGGCGACAGACCGGGCGTAGTCGACCAGGACCTCAGGAGCGCCCTTGGCCTCCAAGGTGGCCAGGGCCGTTGCGCTCATCGGGTGGCCGCCCGCGCCTTGGCGAACTCGGCAGCCAAGGTGGCCGACGACAGGTGCACATACGCGGCGGTCGATTCTGGCGAGGCGTGGCCCATCAGCTCGCGCAACACCAGCAAGTCGATGCCAGCGGTCGCCAATTCGGTCCCATAGGTGTGGCGCAGACGGTGCGGGCGGACCCTCGTCGAACCGGACCGGGCCCGGTGCGTGCGGAAGATGCGACGCATCCCCGCTTCGGTCAACGCGGAGCCTCGTGTCGGTCCTCGCAGCACCACGAAGCACTCCGCGGTGGCGCACCCCGGCGGCCGTTCGGTCCGAAGGTAGTGGCCCAGTTCGGTGAAGAACACCCGGTCGACGGGGACGGTCCGTTCCTTGTTGCCCTTGCCGACCACTCGGACCCGGCGCATCCCTCGGTCCACGTCAGCCAGGCGCAAGGAGCGGACCTCGGCGGCACGTAGGCCGCCCACCAGCATCGCCAATGCCATCGCTTTGTCCCGGCAGGTGCACAAGTCCGAGAGGAAGGCGGACACCTCGTCGGGCTCGAGGCTCTCGGGAAGACGGCGTGGCTGGCGGACCAGCCGGCCGCCCGTTGGCGCCCGGCGCGTCCCGATATGGCCGAGCAGGCCGCGGCCTTTGGGCCGCAACCCGGTCGAACGCCGAGCTGCTGGCACCGGGTTGTCTTGTCGGGTGCCGGAGATCACCGCGTACTCGAAGAGCCCCCGGACCGCGGCGACCCGTCGGTTCATCGTTGCCGGTGCCGGACGGCGCCGTTCGGCCAAGCGCACCACCTTCGCGTCCCCGCTACGCTTCGGCTTCGCCTGCCAGTCCAGATAGGCGAACAAGTCGGTCGGCACCACGTCAACGACGGTCAACTTCTTATCGCCAAGGAAACGGCCGAAGTTCAATAAGTCGAAGGCATACGCCCGAACGGTGGCCGGGGAGAACCCCCGAACCTCGAGGCGGGCCAAGAAAGCGTTGGCCATGTCGACATCAGCCCATGGCCCGCGAAGTCGGTGTGAGCCCTCCGAACGAACGACCACCAGTGGTCCCGCCGGCAGTGTCATTGTGCATCACGGCCGAAGAGCCCTTCCCCGTCGCTGAAGCCAAGAAGGAACCCGAACCGGGACAAGTCCTCGTGCAACTGGTCGATGCCGTAGCCGTCGCTCCCGACGAACCGACCCAGTGAGCCGGCCAGCCGGGCGCGATCACACGCCAGCCACTCGTCGAGAAAACCCAACAGTTCTCCGAGCTCGACTGCGTCACCTGCATCCAGGCATACCTGCGGCACTGTCACGGCTGACCTCCCGAGTTGCGCTCCAGATCCAGGATGAACCCGGACGTCTCCCGGTTGGTGGACCCTCAGACCGCTACAGCCAGTCGAGCCTCCCAAGGCCGGTTAACCCATACCAGGTTGAGCCAGGAACTGTACGTAGGCGTGAAATGCATGTGGAAGCGGGGGTGGCGGACAAGCCAGCGCTGAACAGAAGGGGTTTTGTTCGTTGAGGAGTTGTCCACGATGACGTGCACCTCCAGGTCGTCTCGGACCTCGCGGTTTATCAGGTTCAAGAACCGTTGGAACTCGGCGCCGCGGTGGCGCGCGGTGAGGTCGGTGATGACCTTGCCCGAGGCCACGTCCAAGGCGGCGTACAGGTTAGTGGTGCCGTGGCGGTGGTAATCGTGGGTGCGCCGCTCGGCGACGCCGAGCAACAGGGGCAGCACCGGAGAGATGACAGCCAATCTCCGTGGACTTCGGTGGACGGGGCATCCCCTCTGAGCTGCACTGATGGACTTCGGTAGACCTCGGTAGACGGCCATATTTGACTACGGATCAGAAGGTTGGGAGTTCGAATCTCTTCGAGCGCACTGAACAGCACTTTTACGGATATGGGCATGAGTACGGCGGTCCGACAGTGCCCCTTCACTGCTCTGGGGTCCGTCACACCGAGCCGACCATTCACCGGGTGCTTGCTGCCTGGCGAAGTGTTATGTGTCTACGGCTTCTTGGCCCCGGCCAGGGTGCTGCCCGGTCGTAAGGATCCCGCTATCAGGTGTTGGCGGCTAGCGGGCTTTGCCCGGAGACGGCCAGTAGCGACTGGGCGGATTCAGACGATCGTCGCAACACAACGTTCAAATGGATGCGTTGAGGATCTTATCCAGGCGCTCCGCGGGGGTGTCCCACCCAAGGGTTTTCCTGGGTCGCGAATTGAGCTGAGCGGCCACAGCCAAGAGCGCGTCTTCGTCGTAGGCGGTGAGATCTGTCCCCTTTGGGAAGTACTGGCGAAGGAGCCCGTTCGTATTTTCGTTGGACCCGCGCTGCCAAGGGCTTGCTGGGTCACAGAAGTAGACCGGGACATTGGTGGCGACAGTGAAGTCGTTGTGGCGGTACATCTCGATGCCCTGGTCCCAGGTAAGCGAGCGGGACAGGTGCTGAGGTAAGTGTGATATTGCAGTAACCAAGGCTTTCTGCACGTAGTCGGGGCCGTGGCCGTTCGGCAGGTGCAGGAGGACGACGTAGCGGGTGCTGCGTTCGACGAGGGTGCCGATGGCCGAGCGGTTCATCTGGCCCATTATCAAGTCGCCCTCCCAGTGCCCTGGAACGGCGCGATCTGCGACTTCGGCTGGTCGCTCGCTGATCATCAGCATCGTTCCTGAGAAGCGGGGCATTCTCTCGTCGCCACGGCGGTGTGGTCTTCGCCGGGCACGGCCGGTGCGGAGAGCTTTGTGCAGCTCGCGTCGGAGCTCTCCTCGCCCCTGGACATAGAGCGCCTGGTAGATCGTCTCGTGGGCCACACGCATCTCCGCTCTGCCTGGGAACAGCCTAAGCAGGGCATTGCTGATTTGCTCGGGGCTCCAGTACTTCTCTAGGTGGGACTGGACGAACTCGTGGAGCTCGGTCCCAGCGACGAGCTTGCCGGGCTTGGGCCTGGCCCGTCGGGCTGCGGCACGGCATTGGGCGCGGTAGGGGAGGTATCTACCAGTGTCCGGGTCACTGTTCCTGTTGACCTCTCTGCTCACTGTGCCGGGGTCCCTTCCGAGCGACCTAGCGATCGAACGCAGGCTCAGGCGGGACTGGAGCCCGTCACTGATACTGAGGCGTTCGTCCTCGGAGAGATAGCGGTCCGAGATCACCACGGGCGGTCTGGAGATCGGCTCGTAAGTCAACACTTGCCCAGCGCGTGTAACTACCTTGCGGCCGTTGCTCCATCGCTGCCCGGTACGGCTGTGGATGCCGACGACTTTGCAGGCCCTTCTGATGCTCATGCCTTGGGACATGAGCTTGATGTATAGGTTCCTCTGGTCCGTCAGTGGCGGACCACCACGTCTGGCCCCCCGGCGAGCACGTGCCACGGCAACTCCTGTTCAGCTCAGGCGTTGCAACGACCCCTAGAACCAGCGCTGCCCGCTCACGGCCAGTTCGCTACGGACATTGAACCGATCCGACCTATTGCCACGAGCACCTAGCCGTCGCTCTGGCGCGATTCGCTTCTGATGTGCTTAGAAAGTGTAGGCGCAATAACGGTTGTTCGGTGCTGTCTCGAACAACCTTCCGGTCCGTTACCTGGCCTCTCGGCGGAGGCCGGCTGGTCTCGGCTGCGTGAGACCAGCTGTGCCCATGGGGGCGCCATTGGTCAGCACAGCCCTGACACTGCGCCGGGGATAACTGGGACAATGACCTCGTCTGGCACAAGACCGGCCCACCTGTGCCGGCTACGGGCAGGACGAGAATGCCCGGGGCCCATTGCCTACCGGGCGTTTATGACGGACATACTCCCTGAGACAGTGTTGGCGACGTATACGGCGCCGGTGGCCTGGTCCACCGCCAAGCCCACCGGCTTGGAACCCACCGCTAGCTCGGGGGCCAGGGCGGGGCAACCCTTTATGACCTCGGAATTGCAGTCGGCTGTCCGCAAGACAGACACCGCTGCGCTCCCCCTGTCGGTTACGTACAGCACCCCCGCCTCTTGGTCGAGGGCGACCAACCGAGGGGAGCGCCCGACGTAGGCAGTAGGGAAGACCTGGTGGCACCCTCTACTGACGAACCCGTTACAAATGGACGTGTTGACCATCGTCACTTCTCCGGGCAGGTCACCATTGCGGTTGTCGGCCACGTAGAGCGTATGCGTAGCGTCGTCCACAGCCAGCCCATAGGGGAAGGTACCTACCTTCAGCGTGACGGGGGCGCGGACGCACCCCACGAAATCCGTGCCGTTGCAGGTCTGGCCATTGACCACATACACGCTGTCACTGGCCGTGCCTTGCAGGGCGCTCGTGTAGTTGACGGGCCCCGAAATAGCCGCGTACGTTGAGGCCGCGTAGAGAGTACCAGTGGCATAGTCGATGGCCAGTTCGTGGGTACCCTCTCCCACGGTCACGTTCCCGTGGGGCAAAGAACAACCCGAGGCCTCTTCAGCGTTGCAAGTTGCGATGTCCACCACCGCCACTTTGTTGAGAAGCTTGCCGTAGGGCACATAAAGTGTCGCCGTCCCGGGGTTTAGCACTGGAGACCCCGCGATCGGGCCAATAGTGATGACAGGGTAAGGCTTCTTACAGCCGCTCGTGACGCTAGCGTTACAGGTCGCCGTGTCTATCACTGACACTGTGCCGTTGATGGGGTCGGATGCATACAGGGTATGCGTCGAGTCGTCAATGGCCCCCAGGGCGTCGGCCGGGTCCTTGACGGCGATCCTCGCCACCGGGCTACAGCCCGCCAGGTGCCTCAGGTCGCAAGTGGACGCATTGATGACGTCGACAAGGGGTTCGTTGGCGTTGCTGGCGTAAAGGGTCCCGGTGCTGGCGTCGAGCGTCTCCCAGTACTCTGCGTTGGGTGTGCTCGCCTGCTCCAGCCGGCAGCCAGAGGTGTCGAGCGCGTTGCAACGGGCCACGCTGACCACCGACATTACGGCGCCCCCACCCACGTTGACGATATAGGCAGTGTTGTTCTGCGGTGTGAGGAGCACTGTGTTGCCCCCACCGTTGTAGCCGGCCGGTCCGTCAGGGGTTGCCTTTGCGCTCGGCACAGCCTTTGGGCACGGTGCGGCCGGCCCAGCGCATGCGCTCGTGCTCAGCTCGGACAGGGTGTCGTCGCTTTGGTTGAGGGTGAAAAGCGTGTGCAGCTTGGGGTCGACGACCACGTCGGCAGGGTTCTCGCCGGTGGGCACGGCCGGGGGCGTTGCTGCGCAGCCCGAGCTGACCGTCGCATTGCACCGGGCCCCGTCGAGCACGGACACGGTGTTGTCGTTGAAGTTTGCGACATAGACGGTGCCGCTCGCCTGGTCTACTACGTCCCAGTTGGCCCCGCTACCCACGGTCACGGTCTTGGGCCTCTGCCCACAACCAGCCTGGTCGGCGGCATTGCAGGTGGCGCCGTCAACGACCGAAACAGTGTTGCCATTGCCGCCATTGTTGCCCACGCCATCATTGGCGGCGTAAACCGTGTCGGTGGCGATGTCAACGTCAAGGGAGGCCGGCCCGCCGGCGTCCTTGACCACCAGTGCGCCCTCGCCGCAACCCGAGGTGACCTCCGAGTTGCAGTGGGCCAAGTCAACCATAAGGACGCCCCGGTTGGGGCTGGCCAAGTAGAGCGTGTTGGTGAGCGGGTCTATGACGTCGTCGACGAGGAACCCTCCCACTTTGATGGTACTCAGGTCCTTACTGCACCCACTGGTCACGGTGGCGTTGCAGGTGGAGCCGTCGAGCACGGTGACCGTCCCGCCCGCATTGGCCAAGTACACGGTGTCCGTGACCTCGTCGACGGCGGCGGCCAGGGGTTGCTCAGCAGGCGCCGTGGCCAGGACGCGGCAGCCCGAGTGGTCCGTAGTGTTGCACCTGGCGGCACTGACGATCTCGACAACTCGACCCGCCGCAGACGTCGGGCAATAGGACTTAGGGCACTGGACCGGGACATAAATTGTGCCCGTCTGCGAGTCGATAGCGGGTACCCCCGGGCTCCCGGAAAGGTCGACATATGCGCCGCCGCCGGCGCCCCCAAGAGGTGCGGCCGCGGTAGCCACCGGGGCCACGCCTAGCAGGGTAAAGGCGCCCGTTATGAGGACGGCAAGTAACCGCGTCCCCAAGGCAAGTGCGAAACGATGTCGCTGTGACAGGTTGCGGCCGGGAGGAGCGACAGCCCTTGAGGCCTCTGCCGCAGGGACGGAGGCGGCCCGGGCGAGGTAGTTGAGGGTTACTGACCTTCGAAGGTACATAACTACTCCAATCTGTTGGTCCTGAAACGGGCCGAGCACAGGGCGGTCGCCGGCCCGAGCGACGCAGCCCTGCGGCGCAGCTCTCGGGGTGGGCCTGTCGACGTTTGGCTGCGGAAATTACCGGTAGGTTCTCTTGTTTTTAGCGTCCTAGTGGGCGAGCGATAGCACCGAAAGAGCGCTTAGGCCAGCGACATAGAGGGTGCCCACGGCAGGGTCGGCCACGATGGACGCCGCCCAGTGAGCCGCCGGCAGCTTGGTCGCCGCTTGCCCACAACCGAAGCTGACCACGCCGTTGCAGGTGGCCCCGTGGACCACGGACACACTGGCGTCGGCCAAGTTGGCCGTGTAGACGTTATGCGTGAAGGGGTCAAGGGCAATACCGAGTGCGTTGAGACCCACCGGCACCTGGGGTGCCGTCTGGTTGCACCCGGTGCTAACCGAGCCGTTACAAGTGGCCCCGTTGACGACCCCAACCGTAGCGGCGTAGTCGCCGTAGGCGGACAGGGCTACGTAGACCGTGTCAGTGGCCGGGTCGACGGTGAGGCCCCAGGCGGGCAGTGTTCCGGGCCCCGTGGCGGTGCTGGAGCTCAACCCGAGGGGCATGAGCACGGGGGACTGGTTGCAGCCCGTCGTACTGGCGGCGTCGCAGGTGGCGCCGTTCATCATGTAGAGCCCGAGGCTGATGGGCGTCCCTTGGGCGAAGTTATAGGTATCGATGGCGTAGATGGTGTTGGTCACCTGGTTGACGGCGACGACAGGCTCGGAGTCGGAAAACAGGCCGCCGGAGTTGCCGACCTGGATGGTGCTCGGGACCTGGCCACAACCGACGGTGACGATGGCGTTGCAGGTCCCGGCGTTGAAGACCGAGACCAGGTCCGGCCCACTGGACGTTTCGGTGCCGACGTACAGGGTGCCGGTAGCGACGTCGACGGCCAAGGTTGCGGCGTTGCCGCCCGGGACCGTGAGCGTTTCTGATCCGCTGCAGCCGGCTTGGTCGGTGGCATTGCAGGCGTCGGCGTTGACCACCGACACGCTGCTCGGGCCGGCCGAGCTGACCGAGCCGAAGTTGGCCACGTAGACGGTGTGCGTCGATGGGTCAAGCGCTATGGCGTCCGGGTAACTGCCCACCGTGAACTGCGGCGGCGTGGCGGAGCAGCCCGCCTGTGCATGGCTGTTGCATGTCCGGGTGTTGACAATGGCCACCACACCTCCGGTGATGTCATAAACGGTCCCCACGTCGGGGTCGGCGGCCAGCCCTTCGGGAGTAACGACGTCCGGCCAACCGACCGGCATGGCTGTCGGGTCCTGCCGGCACCCGCTGGTGATGGCGGCGTTGCAGCTGGCGGCGTTTACGACCGACACGTCGTTGTCGACCTCGTTGGCGACGTACAGGGTCTGGGTCTGCGGGTCGAGCACGACGCCCTCGGGACTGGCACCGGTGCGGGCCAGCGGCGGATGCAGAGTGGCGCACCCGGCCAGGTCGCTCCCGTTGCAGTCGTTGGTGTCGACCACGGCCACCGAGTCGTCCCCCTGATAGGTGACATAGGCCGTGTGCAACGGGATGTCCAAGGCTACGAACAAGGCGTGTACCCCCTGTGAGTACGGGAAGGACGACGTCGTGCCGTACGGGGCGCTGGCGCAGGCGCCCAGGTCGCTGGCGTTGCAGTCGGCCAAGTCCCAGGCCGAAATGGTGTCGTCATAGTTGGCCGTGTACAGGGTGTCGTTGGCGGGGTCGATCTCAAAGCCGTTCGGGCCGCTATAGGTATCGCCCGTGAGCGTTCCCTGGTCGCTGCACCCCGACTGCAAGGCGGCGTTGCAGGTGTCGGCGTCAAAGACGGTGATGGCGGCGAAGGTACCCACGTACACGGTATGGGTGGTGTCGTCAGCGACGATGGCGGAGGCTGGGCTGCCGACGTTTACCGTCGGAGGCTCGGTAGTCGGGCAGGTAGCCAGGTCAGTGGCGTTGCACGTCGTGGTGTCGATCATCGAGACGGTGGCGGGGCCGTTCCCATTGTCCTGGTTGGGGACGTAGACCGTGTGGTTTGCATCGTCGACGTAGATACCGATCGGGCCGAGGCCCACTGGGACCGTCGCCGGTTTCTGTCCGCAACCAGAGGTGTTGGTGGCGTTGCAGGTGGCGGCGTTGAACACCGAAACGGTGTTGTCGCCCCAGTTTGTCACGTAAACCGTGCCGGTGACCTTGTCAACGGCGATTGAGCTGGGCAAGCTACCAACCGTGATTGTCGGCCACGGCCCATGACAGCGCGAGAGGTCCTGCGACTGGCAATGGCGGGTGTCAATAACCGAGATTGTGTCCCCGTCGGCATACGGGCCATTGTCGTTGAAGCCGTCTGTGACATAGACAGTGTGCGTAGTCGGGTCGAAAGCCAGCTCGGACGGACCGGTCCCTGCGGGTGCCGAACCCACCGTGGCCGCGCCCAGCGAGCCGGAGCCCGAACCGAATGGCCCCGGCCAGCGGTACCCGGGTGCCCCCCCTGGCGCCCAGGGGACCGGGAAATGCCGGTGTGTGCTCGCCACCCGAGCCGGAAGCGGTGAAGCGGCGGCGGGGATTGCGCTCGGAGTGGGAACGAGAACCAGGAAACCAATGGCGACAACGCCAAGCAGGCTGGCGGACTTCCTCCCAAGCGAGGCACCGGCAAGGCGAACGGGCCGTGGACGGCCCTCTCCACGGGCACGAGTTGACATGTCGTTACTGAGGGCATCGAGCATTGTCGGGCTCACTCTCGCTTTGCCGGGATGTGGTTTGCGTTGGAGGACATCGCTGCCCTCCGAGATGTTCCCGTCGAGCGGACCGGGTGAGGCGAACCTAAGATCGTGTGCTCGACATATGAGCGCAAAACGCTCGAAGAGCAGCTAGCGGCCCACTTCCGTTAGGGTCGGCCTTGGCCTGTAACTCGCATAGTCTTCGTGGCGCAGGGGGGAGCCCGTGAATATCAGGCTGCTCGGAGCAACCGAAGTGGTGGTCGACGGCACCACGAGGCCGTTGGGGGGACCGCGACAAAGAGCAGTGCTCGCCGACTTGGCCCTCCATGCCGGACGTGCCCTCATGGTGAGCGAACTGATCGATGATCTCTGGGGTGGCTCACCTCCGCCGTCGGCCGTTCACACGATTGAGACGTACGTGTCTCGCCTCCGTCGATTGCTCCACGTCGAAGGTGGGCCCAGTGTCCTTGTGGCAGGTCGGTCCAGCTACCGGCTCAACGTCGCTCTGGGACAAGTGGACGCTCTCAGTTTTGGCGAGCTTGCTGCCCTGGGCGCGGCGGCCCTCGACCGGGGCGACGCACAATCCGCGGCGGGTTTCTACTCCTCTGCGCTGGCGCTGTGGCACGGGCCGGCTTTAGCCGACGTCCAGGATTCGGCGTTCGCGCCGATCGCCGCCCGCCGCCTGGAGAGCGACCGCCGGGCCGCCTTCGAATTCTTGGCAGACGCACGGCTCGTTCTCGGACAGCACCGCGAGATCGTCCCCGAGCTCGAGCAGGCCGTCGCCCTCGACCCCTACCGGGAGCGGTTCCACGCCCAGCTCATGGTCGCCCTCTACCGCTGCGGGCGCCAGGCGGACGCGCTGGCCGCCTTTCAAAGAGCGCGGTCCCTGTTGGCAGACGACCTCGGCCTCGACCCTGGTCGCGAGTTGCGCGATCTGGAACGGGCGGTGCTGCGCCAGGCGCCGGAACTGGACGCACCTAGCCCGAGCGCCCCGCTCGCCGTCAAGGAGCCGCCATCGGCGACCGATGTCCAGGCCAGACCGGGACCTCTGGTCTCCGGCCGTGGCCCCGGAAATACGGGAGACCTACGCCGCCGGCCGGTCAAGTGGGCGGTCTTGGCTGCCGTCGCTTGCGCCATCACCGTAACTGCAACCGTGGCCGCCACCGTCGGGCCCAAAACGGCCCCGGCTGTTGCCGCAGGCGTGAACGTGCTCGAAGCCATCGGGGCCAGCTCCGGCGATGCTACGGACCGCGTAGTTCTCCCGGCCCAACCTGGTGCGATCGCGGTGGCGGCCGGGTCCGTTTGGGTGGCCAGCCCCAACGGGGCGGCCGTGTTTCAGGTGGGCCCCGCTCAGGGCGCTGTCATCGACCGGATCCCGTCGGGTGGCGAGCCCGGCAGCATTATTAGCGGTGGGGGCGCCGTGTTTGTGGCCAGCACCATGGGCGCCACGGTGGAAAGGATCGACCCCGACAGCGGCACCGTTACCTGGACCAGCCAACTGGCCCAGACCGGCCCAGTGGCCATGGCATACGGGGACGGAGGCGTGTGGGTTGCGGACTCAACGGACCAAGATCTGCTGGAACTGAGCCCGCTGTCGGGGTCGGTCCTGCGCACCTTGCCCTTAGACGTGCACCCCACTTCGATCGCCCTGGCGGCCGGGTTGATATGGGTGGCGGCTTACAGTGCTGGGACCGTCGAAGGCATCGACCCTCAGACCGGCCAGGCGGTCGGCACGGTGAGCGTGGGCAACGGCCCGGCGGCCATCTGCTTCGGCGGCGGCTACTTGTGGGTGGCCAACAACCTGGACAGCACGGTCTCAGTGGTGGGCCCGGCAAGCTTCAGCTTGCTCAGCACTATCGTCGTAGGCAGCGGGCCGGCTGCGTTACTGGCCAGCTCGGGCGCCATCTGGGTGGCCAACCAGTACTCGGGGACGGTATCGCGCATCAGCCCTCAGCGCTTGGCCGTCGTCGGCACCATCAACGTCGGCGACAACCCGGTGGCGTTGGCCTCAGGACGAGATGGCGTATGGGTGGCAGCGTCGGCCCGCGCCGGGGATGACCGAGGCGGGAAGCTTGTCCTGGCCAGCACCAACGGCTTTGGCTCGCTCGACCCGGCCATGTCCTACGAGGTGACATCCTTGAGCGTCCAACGCCTGGCCTACGACACGTTGGTGACCTACGACCCCGCCCCCGGCCCCGACGGCCTAAGGCTGGTGCCCGACCTCGCCCTCCAGGTGCCGGCGCCTACAGATGGGGGCCGCACGTACAGTTTCCGGCTCCGGCCCGGCATCCGTTACTCCAATGGTGCTC
>Ga0302325_10001970_pt1 | contig 50912 bp, 31 predicted proteins | sample Palsa_T0_2_FD_201948 | JGI IMG/M metagenome (GOLD analysis project Ga0302325, IMG submission 201948) | Peat permafrost microbial communities from Stordalen Mire near Abisko, Sweden - Palsa_T0_2 | ecosystem: Environmental > Terrestrial > Soil > Palsa > Peat permafrost | place: Sweden: Abisko...
ACGGAATCGGTTGTGTCGGTGAAGCGGTTTCACCGGGCACATTGCTCTGCGGCACGGGCGTTTCAACTACCGGAAACAGAGGCTTCCCGGTATCCCGGTTGAGCACATACAAGAACCCTGTCTTGTTCCCCTGAATGACCACCGGGACCTGCTTGCCATCATGGGGCAGAGTGGCAAGCAGTGGCGGCGAGGCGGTGTCATAGTCCCAAAGATCGTGATGCACCAACTGAAACCCCCAGGCGATCTCCCCGGTTTTTGCCTGCAGAGCCACAACCGAATCGGCCCATTTGTCATCCCCGGGACGCAAGCCGCCATAGTAATCGGGGCTGGCGCTCCCCGTTGGCACAAAAACCAGATCTCGCTTCTGATCTACCGACATGATGGACCAGGCATTCGCTGCGCCCGTCAGCCACTGTCCGTGAGCATCTCCCGGACTTGAGCTGTTTGGTGGAATTGGCTCCCAGCTCCAGCGCAGAGAACCAGTTCGAGCATCGAAAGCTCGCACCACGCCGCTTGGCATATCGGCCCGTCCGTTATCGTCGATGGAAGAACCGACAATCACAAGATCGTCGATGACCGCTGGGGGAGAGGTCATGTGATACCACCCGCTCTGGAACCCCGGAACCTGGCGCAGGCTTATCTGGCCGTTTTCCCCAAAATCAGCGCAAGGTGTCCCCTTAACCGCATCGAGAGCGATAAGGCGGGCATCGATCGTTGCCTCAAATATGCGTCGACGGCATAACTCATGTCCGGTTCGTTCGCTGTCAAGCCAGGTGGCAACGCCGCGATTAATCAAGCCGTCGCCCGACTCCCAGGTCTGATCGATGTGGGGATCATAGGCCCAGCGTTGCGTACCGGTCGCGGGATCGATGGCAATGACGCGATTGAATGCGGTCGTGAGATAGAGCGTGCCGTCAACCATGATTGGCGTCGTCTCCAACCCGCTTCGTCTCCTGTCACCGCTACCGTCCGAGATGTCGCCGGTATGGAATGTCCACGCGACCTTGAGCTGGGCAACATTCTCACGGTTGATCTGGGTCAAAGCCGAGTGGCGCATTCCGCCTTCGTCGTTTCCATAATGCGGCCAGTCGGATTCATCAGCGGTCTGAGCGCAGGCTGAGCTGATAAACCAAAGCGCAGCGATCGAAAGGGCAATGAGCCGAAGTGCCTCTATGGAGCGCGGAGTTTTCATAACCAAGAAATAGTGGATGGCGGTCCACGGATCAAAGCAGTTGGGACGAACGGGCCTGAGATGGGACAAGCGGGCCCAGGTTCTCCCTCCGTCGAGTGCTGCGATAATGTGGTCATCCATGCAGGTGACGCGCCAACTCGTTGACCCCTACACCTTGATAAGCCGGAAGCAATCCTGGCTGCTGGTTTTCCTGGGATTTACTGCGCTCGGCTTCCTCAATTTTGAATATCGCTATCTCGACGATCTTGCGCGGAACCATCCGCATACTTTCGCGATGCGTCTGTTCGAGGAGATGAACGGCGCTTACGCCGGGCTGCTCCTGTCCCCTTTATTTCTCTGGTTAGTGCGACGAACCCGCATCCGCAAAGACAACTGGTGGCGTATGGTCCCCTTGACATTGCTCACCTTCGCCGTCATCTCCGTCTGTGACACGACCCTGATGAGCATCAGTCGCCGTGACCTCGCTCCCGTATTCGGACTCGGGCCGTACGACTACGGCAATATGTTCTACCGCTATCCCATGGAGTTCGCTCAGCACGTGCTGCTGTTTTCCGTGGCAGTGACCACAATTTATTTTGTCGATTCCTATCGTGAGGCACGGAACCGCCGGTTGGCCACTGCAGATTTGGAAGCGCGTCTGGCAGAAGCTCAATTGCAAAATCTTCGCCTGCAACTTCAGCCGCATTTTCTCTTCAACGCTCTGAACACAATCTCATCCGTGATGCACGAGGACGTGAATCGCGCCGACACCATGCTGGGGCAACTCGGTGACTTGTTGCGTGGTACCCTGCGGCTCGGCCACGCTCAGGAAATCCCTCTCAAAGAGGAGGTGTCGCTGCTCAGGCTCTATATTGCAATTATGGAAGAGCGTTTTGGAGAAGACCTGAAGGTAAGGATCGATGTAGACCCAACTCTTTCAGAAGCCCTCGTGCCCCAACTCATCTTGCAACCGCTGGTTGAGAATTCGATACGGTACGCGAGAGGTGTAAACAGCTCGAAGCTTGACATACTCGTCGTGGCGCACCGCGACAGTGATCATATGACGCTCCGGGTGAGTGACAACGGCCCGGGAATCGCCAACCTTGAGGAACAACAGTGGAGAAAGGGGATCGGGCTTTCCAACACCGAGCAGCGACTCGCCGGGCTTTACGGAGAGGGGCAAAGAATGTCGCTTGAGAATGCGAATGGGCTGATAGTGACGATCCGCGTTCCGCTGAGGGTACCGGCCGCATGAACGCCGTCCCTCCACTGCGAGTATTCGTCACCGACGACGAGGTCCCAGCGCGGAAGAAAATACTTCGCTTCCTGTCTCAGGAGTCAAATGTCAGCGTTGTAGGAGAGGCGAGCAATGGCGCCGATGCAGTGCTCGGCATCCGGCAATCCAGGCCCGACCTGCTGTTTCTCGACGTGCAAATGCCAGGGATGGATGGCTTCGAAGTGGTTCGTGCGTTGGATGCCGAGGCTCTTCCCATAATTGTCTTCGTCACTGCGCACGATGAGTATGCCATCCAGGCGTTTGAGGTTCACGCGTTCGGTTACCTATTGAAGCCCTTCCATCAGGAGAGGTTTACCAGGGTATTGGAGGAGGCAAGGCAGCGTGTGCTGAAGAATCTGAAGGATGATGTCACCGCGAATCTTCGGGACCTCCTGGCCCAATTTCAGACTCGTCCGCAATCGCGACCGAAACTGCTGGTGCAACAGAATGACCGCGGATTTCTTCTCCCCCTTGATAGCGTCGATTGGGTGGAGTCGGAACGGAACTATCTGAATCTCCAGGTAGGCAATCAAAGTTACACCGTGAGGGGAACGATCGAGAGTCTCGAAGAAAAGCTCGATCGCGCGCTCTTTCTCCGTCTCAACCGTTCCTGTCTGGTTAGAATTGATTTCATACGGGAGCTGCATAGCTGGTCCCACGGTGAATACCGAGTTATCTTGTTATCGGGCAAGACGCTGATGTGGACACGCCGCTATTTGAACCGCCATCCGGAATTGTTACGAAAACTTTAGCGAGAGGAAATGCCCAAAGGGGTTGTCCAGGTTTATACTTGGCGCGTCTAGCTGAGGTGGTTGGTTTATGAAGGCTTCAGTGACCAAATCTCTTCTCTCGATTGGATTCGGGGTAACTCTCACCACCGCAGTCGGTATCGCCGCCCCACAGAATGCTTCTCCGGCGCCGAGCGAACAGTCATCCTCTTCGGGCGCTGCAACTACTCTCTTCAAAACGACGGTCAGGCGAGTGGTGCTGGATGTCGTCGTCGCCGACGCCGCGGGGAAGCCGGTGCACGGGCTGACGAAGGACGATTTCTCCATCGCGGAAGACGGAAAGCCGCAAAAGGCGCTCTCCTTTGAAGCCAATGGTTTTGACGCGGGCATGGATTATCTGCCACCAAAACTGCCTGCGGAACCCGTCAATACCTTCGTTAACCTGCCGAAAACGCCTGAAAAGGGCCCGCTTTATGTGCTGCTCTACGACCTCGCCAATATGGATAACCCAGACCAACAGGTCTCTCCTGGCGACTTCAGCTTTCAGATGAGTGCTCGACAGCAATTAGTCAAATTTATTGAGGGCAAACCCGAAGGTGCGCGGTTTGCCATCTTTGTATGGTCGGATGGCCTTCACCTGATCCAAGGCTTCACTTCAGACAAGGTGCTATTGATGGCTGCAGTTGATCCGCATAGTCCAAGGCCGCACCTTCCCAGAGTTTTCATGATGGGTCAGAACAGCGGCGCCAATAATGTGCATGAGACCTTGCGGGTTTTAAACTACATAGCCGGCTACCTGAACGGACTGCATGGCCGCAAGAATCTGATCTGGTTCTCGGGAACCTTTCCCCTAACGCTCTTTCCCACCAACGACGATAGCCCCACTTATGCCGACCAGATCAAGACGACGCTGGATATGATCGCCCAAGACCAGATCGCCATTTATCCCGTGGATGCCCGCGGTGTATTGGTGGCAAATCCGCGAGCGGCGACGGGCGATACGGGCAGTGGCGGCGGACTAAGCTCCGATGCTCGCGACAAAGGTTTATCGGCACCCGGCAGTGGGCCGCCGGCAGCGGCTGCCGCTGCCGCCAGTCAAGCCACTACTGGCGGGGACGGGATCTCTCTGGTCGCTAACAGTTATATGATCCAGGACGAAATTGCGCGAGCCACGGGGGGCCGTTCCTTTCATAGCACCAACGATGTCTCGGGAGCGCTCTTGGACGCGACCGAGGACGGCTCAAGCTATTACACGATGACTTACTCGCCAAGCAATCAGGTTTACGATGGCAAACTACGAAAGATCGGCGTCAGCCTGGACAAGAAAGGATATCAACTTGCGTACCGGCGAGCCTATTATGGCTCGGACACAGATGTACCGATGGCGACACCGAAGTCTCAGGCATCGCTGCCGCCACCGCCAAGGAAGCCGGGCGACACACTCTATGCCAACATGGAGCACGGAGCACCGATCGCACACCAGTTGATCTTCGGTACGCATATTCACGCGGTGGGCTCACCGGCGATGGGGACGGCGGAGCAGATGGCAGAGCTGGCGACCCAGCCCGCTTATTTCAAAGTACGCCGCAAGAGTGCGCAGCCGAAGCCGTTGGCCCCTATGAAATTGCAGCGCTATGCGGTTGATTACACCGTGATGGCGCACCAGCTGTTGGCGGCTAGCGGAGCACCGCCGAGCCTGGAGGTGGCAACTGCCGCCTATGATTCCGATGGCCAGATGCTTAACGCGATGGTGAACAATGCGACCACGGAGGAAAGCGATGCAGCCACGACCCAACCGCAAAAGGCCTATCGCATTCAGCAGCAATTCGATGTGCCGTTGACGGCTGCTTCGATCCGGGTAGCGGTGCGCGATACCAACACGAACCGGATCGGAGCCATGGAAGTCAGACTACCCCTGGCTGCTGAAAACGAATCGGCGGCGGTTCCCAAAGTCCGAAAATAGGAATTTGGGCCGGCCGATTGAATGGCATTTCACCAAGAGGAGCTGATTCGGCTGCTGCGTTTTGGTTTCGGGCCGTAGCTGCTTGAAATATTCCCCGGCTAAAGGGCGTGTGTGAGAACTCGGTTCTGGAAGGGCACGGGTTCAGCCGTGCCGTAAATAACATGGCCCTACCCGGCTTTAGCCGCTGAGGTACGGTTTTTCTATCCTCTCACTTCTCTTGTGCGCTGATAAAAAGATGCCCTCAGGGGCTAAAGAGGGTGTGTGAGTACCGGGGAAAAGAAACCGCAGGTCCCTCCACTACGCTTCGCTCCGGTCGGGATGACAATGCTATCGCGGGGGTCAAGTATTTCTCGCTGAAGCTCTTGCGGGCACAACAGAATTGTCATCCCGACAGGAGCGTACCCGGATTTCCTACTTCGCACTGCTAGCAACGACCACGTATGCGGCTCTCCGTAGAGAGAGCCGCATGCAATTGAACAACGCCACCCAACTCGACAGGAAATCCGGGGGAGCGCAGTGGAGGGACCTGCGGTTCTTTTCCCCGAGTACTCACACAAGCTCTAAGGCCCGGGAATATATCAGGAAGTTTACGGCCCGACTAAAGTCGTGCCCTGATACAAAGCCAAGTCGTGACGAAGCCTCCTCAGGCTGCCCCTTCAAACCCGTACCCTTCAACATCGATGCCGCTTCAACTTTACGCTCCGTTACTGTTTCCTTTCCTTTGCGCATACCAGGCACAGGCCAGCAGAAACGCCGCCCCACCTGCGTAGGCGAGTGTAAACTGCGGCGCAACCCACCAGCCAATCAGGCTTTCCACGCCGTTGGGCGAGAGCTTGTAGGCATGGATGATTCCCACTGCAGAAAATCCTGCGGCGGCTGCCACCCATCCGGCCGCCGGCAAAAAACGCCGCTGTACGACGAATGCCAACGCCGCTGACCACAGCATCGAGGTCAACAGCGAGCCCTGACCCAACGCAATCAAACCGCCCATAGCCAGGTCGCCACCCATACGGGGCGCGATCTCCATCAGGCTGCTGCCTGCTTTGCGTGCGACGGTGTCAGCAATGCTGGTAGCCCATTGGGAGAGCGCCGGAATCAGCCCCATGATCACCGCAATCGCCTGATGAGCAGGCACCTCAGTGACCGCTTGTCCCACAGTCATCAACCCAAACCAGATGATGACCGGCGCCGCGACCTCCAGCGGGACGAAACGAAGAACCACAGGCAGCACTCCAGTGGTACAAAGTGCCAGCGTCACCAGCCCATTCAAGAGCGAATACCCGGAGCGGGCGCCATTGGCCTTATGCGCAGCATGGCCCAGGTAAAGCGTGGTAGGGAAGGGACTGCCCAGGCAGGCGGTAGCGATCGTGCCCAACCCATTCATCAACAGAGACGGTCTGGTGGCGTAGTCATCGCCGGCCACTTTGACGCTCTCCAAAATCATCAACGATGCCAGCGTGTCCAGCGCTGCCAGGGGCACGATGATCGCCAGGAAGGGAAGATAACTCGGTTCTCTGAAGAGGGCGAAGATATTCACGACGTGAGGCAGGTATAGTTTCACTTCCGGCACTGCAGGCACAGCAACGGTGTAGATATGCAGCCGGCGCAGCACCGCCACCAGGATCGCGCCGATGCCGATGGCCAGCAGGCCCGGCGGCAGACGATAGGGAAGCTTGAGCTGCGAGCCATACAGGCTAAACAGCACCAGCATGGGCAAGAGCGCGACGGCGGGCTGTTGAAACACGCCGAACACGAAACCCAGGCACAGGTAGGCGAGGGCCAATCCGGCGAGTGGAGAAAGCAGCGCAGCCCGCGGCGTGTTGCGGCGAAGCCAATCGGTACAGAATGAGCCCACGGTTTGCACCATGCCGCTCACCAGGCTGGCGAATATGCCGGCATGCCAGGCCATGTTCGCATCATGGGTCCTGACATACACCGGACCCATAATGAGGAACACATAGGCAAAGATGGTAGGCGTATTGACGCCGAAAGGGATGGCAGTGACGTCGCTGCGGCCTTCTCTACGTGCCAGGCGCCGAGCCTGGAACCCGTAGAAGAAATTTCCCGCCAGGATGGAAATCGCCGCGCCGGGAAGAATGCGGCTGGCCACAAAGCTTAAAGGGAAACCGCAGATAGGCGCGAGGCCTACGATCAGCAGAAGATCAGGAAAGCCGCTGAAGAACAGTCCGAAGAATCCGTCGACATCTCCAGCGCAGAACCACTCAGGCTGTTCCATATCGGAAGCCAATCTCCCGTAGCCACTTGCGATAGGCAATCGCCATGCGGTCTGAGCGCAAGTGCAACTCCGATTGCAGGTCGAGCGGCAGCAGCTCAGGCCGTTGTGATTCGACCACAGCCTTATCCTGCGCAGTGACCTGGTCCTGGAAGTGGATGATGTCTTCCTCCGGAACCTGGTGCGCGTAGTCCATCGCGATCACCAGCCGCGATTCACATGTATCGTCGTCGACCGGCGCGACCTGCGCCAGGATTCCGAAGCGCTGCCCGCCATGTACTTTTTCCAGGCCCACCGTGAGGGGAGCAGAGGCCCAATAATGATAGGTGACCAGCGCGCCCGTGCCAGTGCCATCGGGATCCGGCTGCCAAATGCGAATTTCATGCGCCTCAGGCCCATGGGGCCCGATCCCTGCTTCGTAATCTTCAATTTCACCGTGCTGCGGATCCCCCAGCAGTCCCGCATGCACAAAACCGAGGTGGCCTACGTCGAGAAAGTTTTCGATCACCCGGGGTCCCTGGGCGTGAAAGAAATAGGGACCGGCGAGCATCAGGCGGAAAGCGGGGTCATCTCCATAAGGGAATTGAGGAAGATCGCCCAGCGGCTCTCCCAGGCAGACCCAGATCATTCCGTATTTTTCCCGAGCCAGATAGGTTTGCGCACGCGCCTTGGCGGGAGGAGGTTGGTTGGGATTGGCGGGCATCAACACACACTGGCCGCTGGAGTCGTATTCCCACGCATGATAGGGACACACCAGGCGGTCGTCGCACACTCTGCCCAGCGAAAGCTTTGCCCCGCGGTGGACACACAGATCGCGCCAGCAGTGAACGCCCTCATGCGAGCGCCACAGTACCACGTCGCGACCGAGAAGCCTGCGAGCCAAAAGCGTGCCGGGCGCGACTTCTCGCGACCAGGCAAGGGCAAACCAATCTCCAGAGAGTCTGGGATCCGCCAGGCCTTCTTCCATGCATGACCTCTCGCGGTTCATTCTAGTTGCATTTGCCGGCTGGTTCTCACGGAAGGCCAAAAGCAGGAATGTTATCCTGCGGCATGTCCGTCGCTCAGCCTCTGCCTTTGGACCATGCGGTCGGACGCGCGGCCCTGCGCAAGGCTAGTTTGCGGCTGATCCCCCTGTTCGCCCTCGGTTACGGCATCGCCTACATGGACCGGGTCAACATCAGCTTTGCCTCCTTACAGATGAACCAAGATCTGCACTTCAGCGCGTCCATTTATGGCTTCGGCGCCGGCCTCTTCTTCCTAAGCTACGCCGCCTGTGAGGTGCCTTCGAACCTGCTGCTTTATCGCGTAGGCGCACGGCGCTGGTTTGCTCGCATTATGTTCACCTGGGGGCTGCTGGCCATGGGCATGACGTTCGTCAAGACGCCGGTGCAGTTCTACGTCATGCGGTTCCTGTTGGGGATGGCGGAGGCGGGCTTCTTCCCCGGTGTCATCTTCTATCTCGGACAGTGGTTCCCCCAGCATATGCGGGCGCGCGCCATCAGCCGCTTCTACATCGCCTATCCCATCAGCACCGTGCTGATGGGGGCGATCGCAGGGTTACTTCTCGGCCTGCAGGGCAAGGCGCGTCTCGCCGGCTGGCAATGGCTGTTTCTCATTGAAGGACTGCCGGCCATCCTGCTGAGTATCGTCCTGCTGGTCTACCTGCCCTCCGGCCCGGAAGAAGCTAAGTGGCTTACGGAGGAGGAACGGCAGTGGATTCTTCATCATTTGCGCCCCAGTGGTCCGGTCGACAGTCACAACATAAATATCGGACGCGCCCTGCTCGACCGTCGCGTGTGGCAGATTAGCCTGGTTTTTCTTTGCATGCTCGGCACCATTTACGCCTACACCTTTTCCGCTCCCGCGATTGTGCAGGGGCTCACCGGCCTGAGCATTCGCAATGTGGGTTTTCTGGTGGCCCTGATGAATCTGCTCGGCGCTCCCATGATGATCCTCAACGCCATGCACTCCGACCGCACCAAGGAACGCTACTTGCATGTGGCCATCCCATTTCTGCTGATTACCGGTGGCTATCTGATTGCTGGGTTATCGGTAGCGCCTTTCCTCGCGGTGCCTGCCCTGGCGATGGCGTCTATCAGCTACTTCGCCCTGCAGGGACCGTTGCTTGCACTGGCGATCAGCTTCCTGCATGGCAAATCCGCGGCCGCCGGCATCGCGACCATGAATACAGTCGGCATCCTGGGTGGATTTTTTGGTCCTTTAGGGATGGGCCTGGCAAAAGACTTTACCGGAAGCTATCAGCGTGGCTTGCTCATGCTGATCATTCCCAGCGCGGTTGCGGCTACCACTATTTTCCTCATGAGATCCAGATGCAGACAAACAAACGCCTCGCTGTAGGGATGGCCATTATCCTGGCGGCGTTGCTTGCGCCGTGCCAGGCACAGAAGTCCAACCAAAGAATGCGGTGGGGACAGGAGGCCGCGCACGTCAGGATCGTCCGCGACGATTGGGGTATCGCGCATGTTTACGGAGATACCGATGCGGATGCCGTGTTGGGCATGATCTACACGCAATGCGAAGACGACTTCAACCGGGTGGAGACCAACTACCTCAACGCCATGGGCCGCCTGGCGGAGACCGAGGGCGAAGGCAAGATCTATCAGGACCTGCGCATGAAGCTGTTCGTCGATCCCGATGCCCTCAAGAAAGAGTACGCGGAGAGCCCGGATTGGCTGCAGAAGTTGATGGTAGCGTTCGCCGACGGTGTCAATTTCTATCTTGCAAAGCATCCGGCAGTCAAGCCAAGGGTGATCCGCCACTTCGAACCGTGGATGGCGCTTTCGTTCAGCGAGGGCAGCATCGGCGGCGATATCGAAAAAGTCGAACTCAAACAATTAGCAGCGTTTTACGGCGGCCGCAAAGACGTCTCCGCATTGCCCCAGCTGGAGCAGGGGGAGCCGGGAGGATCCAACGGAATTGCCATCGCGCCGTCCAACACGATCCAGCACCACGCACTGTTGCTGATCAATCCGCATACCTCGTTTTTCTTCCGGTCGGAGTTGCAGATGGTCAGCGGAGATGGGCTCGATGCGTATGGGGCGGTCACCTGGGGACAGTTCTTTATTTACCAGGGGTTCAATTCCAGAGTGGGATGGATGCATACCTCGAGTGGCGTAGATGCCGTGGATGAATACCTGGAAACGGTGCAGAGCAAAGACGGCCATTATTCTTACAAATTCGGCGATGAGGAGCGTCCGGTGATCGAGAAGCAGATCACGGTGCCGTATTCGACCGCGCATGGAATGGCGGAGAAGAAGTTCACCGTGTATTACACGGGGCACGGTCCGATCATTCGCGAGCAGGATGGAAAGTGGGTGGCCATCCAGCTCATGCAGGAGCCGGTCAAAGCGCTGATGCAGTCTTATCTGCGGACCAAGGCGAAGAACTACCAGGAATATCTGAAAACCATGGAGCTGGAAGCGAACTCCTCGAACAACACCGTTTATGCGGATGCGGATGGCCACATAGCGTACTTTCACGGTAACTATATTCCGCGCAGAGATACGCATTTCGACTTCACTAAGCCAGTGGATGGCAGCGACCCGGCCACCGACTGGCACGGGTTGCTGACGGTGGAAGAGACGCCACACTTGCTTGATCCGAAGAGCGGATATGTGTTCAACGTGAACGACTCCCCTTGGAATGGCGCAGGAGAAAGCAGCTTGCGCCGGCAGGACTACCCGGCTTATGTCGAAAGCGGTAAGGAGTCGGCTCGCGGTGTGCATGCCATGCGGCTGCTGCAGGGCAAGAAAGATTTCACCCTGGATGGGCTAGTGACGGCGGCCTACGACAGCTATCTGCCCTGGTTTATCAAGCCGCTGCCTGGGCTTATCGGGGCTTGGTCCGACCTGCCGCCGGATTCCCCGATGAAGAGTTCGCTGGCCGGCCAGATTGCCGAGCTGCAACGCTGGGATCTTCGTTGGGGTGTGGATTCCGTCGCTACCTCGCTGGCCATCTTCTGGGGCCAGGAGATCGCCGCCCAGACCGCGGGGCATGCAGAGGAATTCGCGGCGCCGGTATTGCCGCCCGATGCGGCTCTCCAGGCGCTGACCCGGGCGTCCGACAAGCTGACCGCCGACTTTGGAACCTGGCGAACACCCTGGGGAAAGATCAATCGTTATCAGCGTCTGACCGGCGATATGGTGCAGCATTTTGACGATACCAGGCCCAGCACGCCAGTGGGATTTACTTCGTCCACCTGGGGCTCACTGGCTGCGTTCGGAGCTAAGGCCTATCCTGAGACAAAGAAGTGGTACGGGTTTAAGGGGAATAGCTTCGTTGCGGTGGTCGAATTTGGGGATAAAGTAAGAGCCAGGGCGGTCACCGCCGGCGGGGAAAGCGGGCATCCGCAGTCGCGGCACTTCCGCGATCAGGTTGACAGGTATAGCACCGGGAATTTGCGCGATGTTTATTTTTATCCCGAACAATTGAAGGGGCACACCGAGCGGACATATCATCCGGGTGGCTTGTGACACGGAGCTAAAGAGTCTGCGGCTGCGCCGACCCACGGGGCATGAAACGGCACTCTCGGCTTCCCTGTATTTTGTTCGACTTCCCTCAGGGGACAACTTTACGGGCTGCACAAAAGCCCTGTTTTGTATCAGGGCACGACTTTAGTCGGGCCGCAATTCATTCAGAACTCCCCGGGCTTTAGCCCCTGAGGTCCTTGCTTATGCGCGCACGTACTACATTTTTCGTTGTGCTCTTTGCCGCGTTGCTTCCCGCTTGGGGACAGGAACAAGCGCCGCTAAAGACTTTGCAAGCGCTCGACCCAAAGTCGATGGATACCAGCGCCGATCCCTGCGTGAACTTCTACCAGTACGCTTGTGGCGGATATCTGAAGCAGACTCCGATTCCAGCGGATGAATCTTCTTATGGTCAGTTCGACGAAATCTTTGATCGGAACTTGCTGGTCTTGAAGTCCATTCTTGAGCAGGCCGCCGGCAACCAAGGCCCGCGCAGCCCGAACGAACAAAAGATTGGCGACTACTATGCCACCTGCATGAATGTCGAAGGCGTGAATCAGGCTGGGCTGAGGCCACTGCAACCGTTGTTGGATCGTATCGCAGCGCTCAAATCAAAAGAAGAGTTACCGGAACTGACGGCCTATCTGGACAGCATCGGTGTGAACACGCTGTTCGCTTTCGGCTCCGACCAGGACTTCAAAGATGCCACGCAGCAGATTGCGGTTCTTGACCAGTCGGACTTAGGCTTGCCGGAAAAAGGGTACTACGAACGCAAGGATGATAAGTCGGTTAAACTGCGTGATCAGTATCAGGCCCACCTTGCGCGGACTTTCGAACTGCTGGGCGAAACCCCGGCACAGGCGACGAAGGATGCCGCCACGGTGCTCAGGCTTGAAACAGCGCTTGCCGCCGTCTCGCTCAGCGCGGTGGAGCGGCGCGATCCTGCAAATCTCTACCACAAGCTGGACGTGTCGAAACTTGACCGCAGCACGCCGCAGTTCAGCTTTGTTCGCTTTCTGCGTGCCGCGCATGCGCCGCCGGTGGAATCGCTCAACGTGAGCGTACCAGCGTATTTTTCCGGCCTGAACCAGCTTCTTGGCGGTACCAGTCTCGATGAATGGAAGACCTACCTGCGTTGGGCCCTGATCCACCATTTACCCACCACCGCCTTGCCCCAGGCGCTTGACCATGAGTCCTTCGATTTCTATGGCAAGGTGCTGGAGGGCCAACCGGAACAGAAAGTGAGGTGGAAACGGTGTGTTTCGGTAACCGACAGGGCGTTAGGCGAAGCGCTGGGCCAGGTCTATGTTGCGCAGCGTTTTAGTCCTGAAGACAAACAGCGAACCCTGGAGCTGACTCACGATTTGGAAGCAGCTATGGGCCGCGACATCGAACAACTCAGTTGGATGAGCCCGACGACCAAAGCCCGCGCTGAAGAGAAACTGCATGACGTAGCCAATAAGATCGGCTATCCGGAAAAATGGCGTGACTACTCTACCTTGATGGTCACTCGTGGAAATGCGCTGGGCAACGCGCTCCAGGCGGCTGCTTTTGAACAGAGGCGCGACCTTGCCAAAATCGGCAAGCCGGTAGACCGCGGGGAATGGGGCATGAGCCCGCCGACAGTGAACGCTTACTACAATCCGCAAATGAACGACATCAACTTTCCTGCCGGGATTCTGCAACCACCGTTCTTTGATCCCAGCCGGGATGATGCAGTGAATTACGGTGCGGCGGGGGCCATCATTGGGCATGAACTGACTCACGGCTTCGATGACCAGGGCCGGCAATTCGATGGCAAGGGCAACCTGGAGGACTGGTGGGCGCCGGCCGACGGTAAGCAGTTTGATGAGCGCGCCGAGTGTGTCGTGAAGGAATATGACGGATTTGTCGGTGTGGACGACCTGCACGTCAACGGCAAACTTACCTTGGGCGAGAACATTGCCGATCTGGGTGGACTCAAGCTGGCTTTTCTGGCCTACCTCGATCGAGCGCAGAGGAAGGGCACCGACCTGAAGCAGAAGGGAAGTGCGGAGTACGGAGGCTTAACCCCGGAGCAGCAATTCTTTGTGGCCTTCGGACAGAACTGGTGCCAAAACAACCGGCCGGAAAATTTGCGCTTGCGCATCCAGACGGATCCGCACTCACCGGAAGAGTTTCGGGCCAAGGGAGTGGTGGTGAACCTGCCAGAGTTCCAGCGGGCATTTGCCTGCAAGGCCGGCCAGCCGATGGCTCCGGTGAATCGTTGCACCATCTGGTGAAGCATAGTCGGCGGCCTCCACCACGGCCCCCATTCGACACAACACTGTACGGGTGCCCCACGTTCGCACCAGCGTACGTGGGACGAAAAAGAAGGGGCGCCAGCCCCAGCCATTGCGGTTGAGCCGGCGGGAAGCAATCGAAGAAAATCGTTTTCGTCCCACGTACGCTGGTGCGAACGTGGGGCACCCGTACAGTGTTGTGTTGAACGGGGCAGTGTTGTGGAGGGTTCTGCCCTTTCTTTCCCGCCCGACAGTCTACGAGCGCTCCACGCCTGGCTTGAAGCGGAGCATGAGCGAGTAGTACATGGCGGAGGAGACAAAGAAGCCTACGAACCAGGCGTAATCATAGAGAAAGCGAAGGGGCGCTACGGCCAGACCGATAAGAGCCACAAACACGCCGGCCACTAACGCGGCGACTGCGCGGGGATTAAAGCCGCGGGAGTATTCGTAGGGGCCGCCGCGGTGATACAGCGAGGCGACGTCCAGACGCGTTCCGCGAATCAGGAAGTAGTCAGCTACCATTATCCCGGCTACCGGGCCGAGCAGGCCGGAGTATCCAACCAGCCAGCCGAAGATATACGTGCCGAAGGTGCTCATCAGCTTCCAGGGCATCATCGCAAGACCGAGAAACCCGGTGATCAGGCCGCCGGTGCGGAAGCTGATCAGACGGGGCGCCAGGTTGGAAAAATCGTTCGACGGCGAAACCACATTGGCGCCAATGTTCACATTAAGCGTCGCCACCAGAACCGCGACCAATGCCAGCACCGCGGCCACCGGTTGATGGAAGCGCCCAAGCAGGGTGATCGGTGACCATATCGGCTCACCAAAGATGGTCTCTGAGGCGGAAGTACACGCGATCCCCACGAAGGAGTACAGCGTCATCGCCACCGGCAGACCAAAGGCCTGGCCGACAATTTGCGAGTCCTGTGATTTCGCGTAACGGGTAAAGTCGGGGATGTTCAGCGACAAAGTCGCCCAATAACCAACCATCGCCGTCAACGAGGGAAAAAAGAAATGCAGAAAGCTGCCGGTCGAATGGAAGCGGCTAGGTGCGGAAAGCATGGGTCCGAAGCCGCCCGCCTTATGCAGCATCCAGAAGAGCAGCGTAAGCGACATCACCAGCATGAAGGGCGCCGAGAAGCTCTGCAGAAAGCGAATCGATTCCACCCCACTCCAGACAACCAGCATGTTCACCAGCCAGAAGCCGAGAAAGCTGGCCCATAAGACAGCGGGCACGTGCGCGGTCGACGGCCAGATAACAGCAATCATGGCGGCAATCGCCTGGCCGCCCAGCCAGGACTGAATGCCGAACCATCCGCAAGCCACCAGCGCACGCAGCATGGCGGGAATATTCGCGCCCAGCGTGCCAAAGCTGGCGCGCACAAACACCGGGAAGGGAATACCATACTTGGCTCCCGCATGGGCATTGAGAAGCATGGGCATAAGCACGATCATGTTACCCAGCAGGATGGTAAAGATCGCCTGCTTCCAATTCATGCCGCCGGCAATCAGCGAAGAGGCCAGCATGTAAGTGGTGACCTCCATGGACATGGAGAACCACAAAGCGATGTAATTGTAAGTGCCCCAGGTACGATTCGCTGCCGTGGTGGGCGCCAGATCGCTGTTGTATAGCTGCGAGTCTACAGCCGCGGCGGGCGTGACCATCAGGCGAAGCCCCCGGCATTGGCTTCTCGCTCCAGGAAGCGCCCGTGGCCGATCGGGCCGATAAACTTTCCGTCTTTGACCACCCACTCGCCGCGGGAAAAGACGTGGCGCGCGTTGCCGGAAACTTTCCAGCCTTCGAACATGGAGTAATCGGTCGCCATCACCTGGGTGGCCGCGGAGATGGTGTACTCGGCATTTGGATCCCAGAGAAGAACATCCGCATCCTTACCCGCCGCGATGACTCCTTTTTGCGGCATGCCGAAAATGCGCGCGGGCGCGGTCGAACAGAGCTCAACGAATTTTTCCGGTGTGAGCTTTCCCTCGGTCACGCCGAATTGCCACAGGATCTGCAGCCGATTCTCGATCCCCGGTCCGCCGTTGGGAATTTTCCTGAAGTCGTCCTTGCCCAGTGACTTTTGATCGGCAAAGCGGAAAGGGCAATGGTCGGTGGAGACCACCGCCAGCGTGCCGTCTTCCAGTGCTTTCCACAGCGGCGCCTGGTTGCGCTTCTCCCGCAGCGGTGGAGTAAAGACGTACTTGGCTTCGTCCCAGCTTTTCCCCGGCATATGCTCTTCGAGCGAAAGCACCAGGTACTGAGGGCAGGTTTCCGCTAATGCCTGCAGGCCGCGCGCCTGGGCATGTTTGAGCTCCCGCAGCGAGTGTTCGTTGGAGAGGTGCACGATGTAGACAGCGGCGTTTGCCATGTGGGCGATGGCGATGGCGCGATGGGTGGCTTCTGCTTCCGCGTCGGCGGAGCGGCTGTGCGCATGATAGTGAGGCGCGGTCTTGCCTTCGGCGATCATGCGCGCGACCACAATGTCGATCACGCTGCCATTCTCCGCGTGCACACAGCAGAGCGCATTCATCTGGCCGGCCTTATGCATGACCTTGAACATCAGCCCGTCGTCGATCATGAGCACATTAGGGTAGGCCATGAAGAGTTTGAACGATGAGATTCCTTTCTTCACCATCGTTTCCATCTCCGCCAATCCTTGCGCGCCGTCGCCGGGCCCGAGGTCGGTGACGGCCATATGCAGACCGTAGTCGATGCAGGCTTTTCCGGCGCTCTTGGCCAGCCAGGTTTCGAGCGCCTCGCCCATCGTATGGCCCATGGACTGCAAGACGAAATCGATCACCGTGGTGGTCCCGCCCACGGCTGCGGCCATGGTGCCGGTGCGGTAATCGTCGGCCGATACCGTGCCCCCAAAGGGCATATCGAGGTGGGTGTGCACGTCCACGCCTCCGGGCATCACCAATAAGCCGGTGGCGTCGACCACGGTGTGCCTGTCGGGCGAAAGGTCAGGGCCGACCTGGACGATGGTCTCGCCCTCGATGAGCACATCGGCGCGCCGCTGCCCATCCGCATTCACTACGGTGCCGTTCTGGATCAGGGTGGACATAGTAGCGTAGTGCGCTCCGCCCAACTCTGCGGGGGCAGCCCATTTTCGACCCGCTCCATGGTAATGCAGCCTTCCACCGGGCAGACCAGCGAACAGAGATTGCAACCGACACAGTGATGTTCGTCCACGCGCGGGATACGTTCCAGTGGGGTCACAGCGTTGGTGCGGCCCAGGCCGGTAGAGTCAAGCTTGGGGATAGGCGTAGTCGTGATGCGGCGAGCAGCTTCCGCTTCGACCATCGCGGGCGTGCGCGTGATATCCGGCGCGGGAGCGGTGCGATCCAGATGAATGCATTGATGAGCGCCATCCCAGCAGGCGGTGTAACAAAGCTGGCATCCGATACAAAGATCTTCGTGGATCCGGGCCACGATCTGGTAATGCAAGTTGAGCTGGTTCCAGTGGGTGACCGTGGGCAGCGAGCGGCCGCGGAAGTCGTCCAGAGTGGCGAATCCTTTGTCCGCCATCCAGGTCAGCAGGCCATCCTGCATATCTTCCACAATGCGATAGCCGTAGTGCATGGCCGCAGTGCATACCTGCACGGTGCCGCAACCGAGGAGGATAAATTCCGCAGCGTCTTTCCAGTTAGCGATGCCGCCGATGCCGGAGACCGGCAACGCCCCTTGCGGGTCAGACAGCACTTCGTGCACCAGGTTGAGCGCGATCGGCTTTACGGCAGGGCCGCAGTAACCGCCATGGGAGCTTTTGCCGTCGACGTTGGGGTTGGGCTCGAGTGTATCCAGGTCGATGCTGGTGATGGAGTTGATGGTGTTGATGGCCGACAGTGCATCGGCGCCGCCGCGCTTGGCCGCGCGCGCCGGCATGCGGATGTCGGAGATGTTGGGGGTGAGCTTTACGATGACCGGGGTGCGCGCCTTTTCCTTGACCCAGCCGGTGATCTGCTGGCAGTACTCGGGCACTTGTCCAACCGCCGAGCCCATGCCGCGTTCGCTCATCCCATGCGGGCAGCCGAAGTTGAGTTCCAGGCCATCGGCTCCGGCGTCTTCTGCACGCTGTACGATGTCGTGCCATACATCGCGTTTGCTCTCGACCATCAGGGATGCGATGACCACATGCTGCGGGTAGCGGCGCTTCACTTCGGCCATCTCCTGCAGGTTGACCTCGATGGGGCGATCGGAAATGAGCTCGATGTTATTGAAGCCCATCATGCGGCGGCCTTCCCAATCGATCGAGGAGTAGCGTGAGCTCACGTTGGTGATGGGTTCCCCGATGGTCTTCCACACCGCGCCGCCCCATCCGGCATCGAAGGCGCGCATGATCTGCTCCCCGCAATTGGTTGGCGGAGCGGACGCGAGCCAAAAGGGATTGAGGCAGGGGATGCCACAGAACGTGGTAGCGAGGGTGGGTTTAGGCTGGGACACGGGCGGCCTCCAACCACGCGGCAATGCCGATGCCTGCGCGTTTTCCGTCTGCCACTGCGTCGACTACTTCGCGGCCCCCGTTGGTGCAGTCGCCGCCAGAAAAATATTTTGGATTGGAGGTCTGGCCGGTGGCCCGGTCGATGAGGATGCGGCCGTGCTCGCGCTCAAGTTGATCGGACACCCCGGTTTGGGCTGCTTGTCCAATCGCCAGCACCAGCAGATCGACCGGCAGGGTGATGGAGCCGGTAAGCTCAACCGCTTGCACCGCCTCGCTGCCGAGGATGCGCGTGAGCTGGGTATTCCACAGAAACTTCACGCCCTCAAGCCGGGCGTGCTCGTACTCGAAGGAAAACGCCGACATCTGCTCCGGGCCGCGCCGGTACACGATGTGTACCTCGCTTGCGCCCAGGCGGACGGAGGCAATGGCCGCGTCGATGGCGGTGTTTCCCGCACCGATCACAGCCACCCGCGGCGGCACCTGGATGCACTCCCCGGACTTGTAACCGGCGATCAGATCGAGTGCGTTGGTGACGCCAGGGAGATCTTCGCCGGGGATGCCAAGCTGGTGGCCTGTGCCCAGCCCGATCCCCACGAAGAGAGCATCGTGATCACGTTCCAGTTCTGCCAATTGCCGGGGGTCGACCAGGGTATCGAAGTGAAATTCGACTCCCAGTTGGGAGAGCATTTCGATTTCGCGCAGGCTCTCGACCAGGGGCAGCTTGTACTCCGCGACTCCGTAGGTGTTCAGGCCGCCGGGCAGAGGGTGGGCGTCGTAAATGGTGGCTCGAATGCCGCGGCGGCGCAACTCTGCGGCGCAGGCGAGCGACGCGGGGCCGGCGCCGATGAGGGCTACGGACAGGCCGGTATCTGCTGCCGGGGTGAAGGGCAACGGGGCACCGCTCGAGTGCAGCGAATCCATGGCGAAGCGCTGCAGGCGCGCAATTTGAATCGGCTGTTTGTTATAGCGATGCAGCACGCAGGCGCCTTCGCATAAAACATCCACCGGGCAGGCGCGGGCGCAGCTGGCGCCCAGGATGTTGGCGTCCAGGATGGTGCGGGCGGAGCCGGCCAGATTGCCGCTGGCGATTTTCTTAATAAATCGGGGCACATCAATGTGCGTGGGGCAGGCGGTGGTACAGGGCGCGTCAAAGCAGTAGAGGCAACGGTTGGCTTCGGGTATGGCCGCTTGCCGGTCGAATGGGGGATGCAGATCTCCAAAGCGCGCGGAGGTTTCCGGGTGTACCGGGGCCTGCTGCACAAAAGACGTTTGGCCGCTCATGAGGCGATACCTGCTCCTGGACGCTAGTGGGAACCATAATTATGCACTATCCGAGGTCAAAATCCACGTAGGCAGATGTACGGCTCCCGGTAGAGCAGGGTCATTCCATGAGCACAGCCGCACTTTCGGGAGTATACTTGGCCTTAGTAGGGTTCTCCTTTCCTCGCCTCCAGCTAAGCCGGAATCTACTACACGTATTTGACCCAGCGCTTTTGCTTAACGCGGATGTTGTGTGCAATGCCTTGCCACCGGAGAGGATTCGAGCCATGCGTGAAGAGAAAGCCCCGTTGTGTGATAGCCACTATCGCAAAATGGCAATCCATGTTTCTACGCTATTTCCGGCGGGCGTTTTTAAATGCGTATTCGCGAACTGCGGCCGCTACTACGCAACACGCTACGGGTATTTCAATCTGATACCGGGCGAACTGCCGGCGGAAGAAAAGATTGACCCTGCCGACCGTCAGATGAAGCTCTGCACTACCAAGCATGCTCACTCTTACCTGGCAATCACTCGCCCTAAAAACAGCGGCCCAGGGAACAATGCCCTCTGGCGCTGGCATTGCTATGCCTGCAGCACGACCAGGTAAAACGACCATTCGTATTGTTCCTACGCTGTGAGCAGGTGCATTGTTTTTCTGGCCAGGCGGTCGTAGGCCTGCACCGCTAGCTCCAGGTGTTCGGTCCGGGTATTTTCTGCTCGGTTGTGGCTGAGACCGTTCAGCGATTGAGTGAACAGCATCACCACCGGAATGCCGGCGCGCGCGACCTCTGCGGCATCGTGTAGCGGACCGGATGGCAGTTGGTGTGATTTGCCCGCAGTCTCCTTAACCGCTTGGTCGCACAGTTCGATCAACCGCGGATCGAATGGTATGGGTTCGATGCTCCAGATCTTTGACCACTCGACCGTACAGCCTTCCTCGGCGGCGAAACGCCGGCTGGCCTCCTGAGCCTCGGCGAGCATCGATGCCAGCACACCCGCGTCGAGATCCCGCATATCCAGGGTGGTTTCGCAGCGGCCGACCACGGCCGTCACGATGCCGGGAAAGGTTTTTACACTGCCCATCGTCGCGACCGCGTCGGGATGCTTGCGGGCAATGGGGCGGATTTCGAGAGCCAACCTGGCCGCTGCCGCGAGCGCGTCCCGCCGCACCGCCATGGGGGTAGACCCGGAATGTGCTTCCTGTCCGTGAAAGGTGATCGCGTGGCGTTCCACTCCCTTGGTGCCCAGCACCACCCCCAGGGGAAGCTGCCTGGATTCGAGGACCGGGCCCTGCTCGATATGCAACTCCAGATAGGCGCCTGCATGGGCGCGTTCGTGAGCCGCGTCCCCGATGCGGTCGATATCAACATTGCACTGGCGCAGCGCATCTTCCAGGCGAACTCCTTCGCGGTCGGTACGGCCGCGGTCGGCCTCGATGGTGTGTGTGCCGGCGAAGGCGGAGGAACCGAAGAGACTGCGGCCGAAGCGGGCGCCCTCCTCGTCAGCCCAATCCACCAGGCGAATGGTGAGGGGTGGCTTGCCCTGGTAGTCCTCTGCCAAACTGCGCAGCACTTCGAAGCCGGCAAGAACGCCGAGCGCGCCGTCGAGCCAACCTCCGTTGGGGACGGAATCAAGGTGACTGCCAAGGATGAGGGTTTGCTCGGAGTCGCCGCGCAATGTGGTCCAGGAGTTTCCGGCGGCGTCGAGGTGGTGTTCCACCGGCAACTGCGCCAGCTTGCTTTGCAACCAGGCCCGGGCTTTGAGCCAGGTTGGCGTCCAGGCGAGGCGTTGCGCTCCATGATCGTCCGCTGTGAGGGCACGAAGCTGTTCAAGGTCAGCGATGGTTCTGCGCGGGTCTACGGGCATGCGGGGATTTTAGAATAGATCGATATACCATGGGGCATGCAGCTTCCCGTGAATCCACCGGTGTTGCCGATGCTGGCCAAGCGAGTGAACGCATTGCCGGCGGGCAATGGGTGGATTTTTGAACCGAAGTGGGATGGGTTTCGCGCGCTCGTATTCCGTGATGGCGACGAGATCCTGATCCAGAGCCGCGATCAAAAATCGCTCAATCGTTATTTTCCTGAGTTGGTCCAGACCTTACTTGCGCAGCTGCCGCCTCGCTGCGTACTCGATGGTGAGATCGTCATCGCCACTGAGCGTGGTCTCGATTTTGAGTTGCTGCAGCTGCGCATTCATCCTGCTGCCTCCCGAGTAAAGCTTTTGTCCGAACAAACGCCGGCGTCGATTGTGTTCTTCGATTCGCTTTGCGCCGGGGACCGCGACTTGCGCGGAGAACCGTTCCAGAGCAGGCGGACGGAACTGGAAGGGATGCTTCGCTCGGCAGTGCCGCCGATCCACATCACGCCGGCGGCCGGACAGGCGACTGTCGCGACGGACTGGTTTCGCCGCTTCGAGGGCGCCGGTCTGGACGGAGTGATGGCCAAGCCAATTGCCGGGACCTACGAAGCGGATAAGCGCGTCATGCTGAAGATAAAACACGAACGTGACTGTGACTGTGTGGTGGCCGGGTTCCGCTGGCACAAGTCAGGGGAACCCAATGTCGGTTCGCTGCTACTTGGGCTTTTTGATGATGCGGGCGGGCTGCAGCACGTTGGCGTGTGTGCCAGTTTTACGCAAGAGAAGCGGCGCGAGCTGGCAGAATTTCTAAAGCCGTATCGAACCGGCGCGCTGGTTGATCATCCCTGGCGTGGGTGGGCGGAACTGGGTGCTGGTGAGCAGCGCATGCCGGGTGGTCAGAGCCGATGGAGCGAGGGCAAAGACCTGTCGTGGGAACCAGTGCGAGCTGAGCTGGTGGCGGAGGTTGCGTACGAGCACATGCAGGGCAGCCGATTCCGGCACATGGCGCAGTTTCGCCGATGGCGTACCGACAAAAAGCCGAGCGACTGTACGTATGCGCAATTGGAAGTGGTTCCCCCGCAAGAGCTAGCGGAGATTTTTGCGAGCGGGCGGTGACGCCCCCCTCCCCTTGTCATCCCGACCGGAGCGAAGCGCGGTGGAGGGATCTGCAGTTTCTTTCCCTGCACAGCTTACGCGCGTTTCCTGGAAGGGTTCTTTGCCGTACGTCCTGTTCGCCATTCCCGGGTCGGATCGTCGTCCGGGTCGGGAGTTTCCTGGGGAGGCCTTAGATCTTCGGGCACATGACGCAGGTTCACCCGGATGCGGGTCCAGGTAGAGGACGCCCCTCGCATGGAGTCGACCAACACGTCATCCACCGCCAGAAGGTTGGCCGCCTCCGGGTGCTTATTCTTCCATCGCTCCAGTCCTGCCAGCGCCGCATCTTTGCTGGGCGAGTTCGCTACCACCAACAACGGCATCTTGGTTCGTGGCGCTTTTTTTGCGGCTGGCTTGGCGCGCGACGGAGCGACCCGCGGTGCTTCGCCTTCCATCTTGCGAAAGTGTGGCGGCCAGGGCGCGTCGCCTAATCCCGCGGCTTGATCGTTTGCTGCTAGCTCCAACAAAGCCTCAAGCGAACCCGGCGAGGCATTCATCGCCGCGTGCGGATCGCCGATCTCCGCAAATCGACCTGGCATGGTGAAGACGGTGAAGTCTGCCGGCTGGGAGTCGGGTACCTCATGCCAATGGAGTGGCGCGGATACGCGAGCGTCGGGCAACGGCCGCACGGAATAGGCAGAGCAGGTGGTGCGATCTTTGGCGTTCTGGTTGTAGTCGAGGAACACCCCATGACGCTCCTCTTTCCACCATTTTGAACTGGCCAACGTGGGCACCCGGCGCTCGACTGCCCGGGACAGCGCCAGCGCTGCGCGGCGCACGTCACTAAAGGTCCAACGCGGTTCGATACGCACATTCACGTGCATTCCGCGCGAGCCGCTGGTCTTTGGCCAGCCGCGCAGGCCCAGCTCTTCGAGCAGGGCTTTCACTTCCAGGGCGACTTGGCGCACATCGGCCCAGCCCACACCGGGCCCAGGGTCGAGATCGACCCGCAATTCGTCCGGGTGGTCGAGATCGGCCGAGCGTACCGGGTGCGGGTGGAGCTCCAGACAGCCCAGGTTCACGATCCATGCCAGCCCGGCTGCATCATCCACCACCAGCTCTTCCGCGGTTCGGCCCGATGGAAAGGAGAGAGTGACCGTCCGCAGCCACGAGGGGGGATCGGTGGGCGCGCGCTTCTGATAAAACGCCTCGGCCTCGGCGCCATTCACAAAGCGCTTGAGCACGATGGGACGATCCTGGATTCCCAGGAGGGCGCCCGGCGCGACGGACAGGTAATAGCGGACAAGGTCGAGTTTCGACAGCTTGGCCTGCCGGGAAAAGTAGAGCTTGCTGGGGTGCGTTACGCGGACTTCGCGCCCCTCAATGGAGAGCACCTCTGCGGCTTCTTCCTTGCTCACGAAAACAGGCTACACGATCTTCGACGCGGACGAATATTGAGTGGGTGGCCTGCTCAGCCGAGAAACTTCCTGCGTTCGGCGTCAGTCGGCAATGGGCAAACTTCATATCGGCCGGTTAGCCGGTAGCGGTTGCGGGCGAAGAGTCCATAGGCCGCATGGCGGAGAAAGGCAGGCACTCCCCGCAGCAAAACTCCAAAAACGCGAAAGCGGCCGCCCAACAGCAATAGCAAATTTACGGTTACGTCAGACTGTGCCAACAATCTCTCGTGATCCGAGCCGAAATCGAGCACCAGGTAAACGCTATTGCTCTTGAGCATCGCTTCCCGGTCGATGCCGTGCCGGCTCAGAATCGCCGATGCCAAAGGAGACTGTTGGGGTACGAAGCGGAAGCGATCGGCATGATCGCGCCGGACCACCCATTGCACCGCGCGGTTGCACAGGCCGCACAAGCCGTCGAAGAGCATCAACGCGCGGCCGTTCACCTGCTCGCTGAGCACGCTTTCGCTTATGGGTGCGCGTATCGCCATCTTTTCCCCGCTGCCATATTACCTTGTCCATCACGGGATCAAATACGCCACCGTACCCAGCGACAGTGACATTCGCGGTTACCATTGTCATCGACCGAATGGTTGATAAAGGCATTGCATCAGCATTTCGCTCGTTCCAGCTCAAAAATCCTCGCGTACACGCGTTCATACGCTTCCACCATAGTTGCGATCGAGAACCGCTCCTCGACTCGTCTTCTGCATGCGATGTCCTCAAGAGAAGGCACTGCTTCGAGCGCCGTCACGGCCTGGGCAACGTCATTCACCAGAAACCCTGTTACACCGTGCTCGATCACCTCGCGGCAGGAGCCAAGATCCATCGCGATCACTGGAACCCCGGCCGCATTGGCCTCGGCCAGCACCAGCCCAAAGCGTTCCGGGATGGTGTTCAGGTGAAGCAGCGCGAAGGCCTGGCCAAACAGAGCGTTCTTATCCTCTACGCCCACCGGACCCAGGTAACGGATTTGCTGGTCGTCGAGATGCGGCTGAATCCTATCCTGAAAGTACGATGCATCCTGCACGATGCCGGCGATGAGCAACCGGCGTCCACTTTGGCGAGCGGTTTCGATCGCCAGATGTACGCCCTTGTCGGGATGAATGCGGCCGATAAAGATGAGATCTTCTCCCGCCGTTTTGCGGAGCGGGTAAAGGGCGACGTCGATTCCGTTGTAGACCGTCGCCAGGTAATTGAGGCCCGGAGCACGGTCGGAATCGCTGATGGAAACAAAGTATCCGTCACGGTACTTTTCGTAGACGGGCATGATACGGGGGGAGGAGAAGCCGTGGACCGTGGTCAAAACCGGCGTCTTCACCAGCCGGGTAAACGCCAAGGCCATAAAGTCATAGTGGCTATGAATGAGGTCAAACTCCTGGGCGTGCTCAAAGACCTCGGAGATATGCAGGTATTCGGCTACTTTGGGATCGATCGATCGATCCTCTTCATAACCCCTGGCGACGACCGCATGCAGATGGGCGCGGGTGAGCGAATCGGCGGTGGCGAAGAGGGTCACATCCCAGCCCCGGTGAACCAGGCCTTCGGCTATGTTGCCGGCCACTGTTTCCCAGGCGCCATATTGGCGTGGGGGCGTCCGCCAGGCAACGGGTGACAAGATAGCGACTCTTTTGTGCAAGCCCATCTCTTACGACATGGCCGCCAGCACATAGTCCAGGGCAACGCTGGCGAAGCCGGTGGCCAGATCGGCGAGTCCGTAAGGGATGATCAGCTGGCCCTGGTGCAGCATGGCACCGCAGGAATAAACCACATTAGGCACATAGCCTTCGCGCTCGCTCGGCTCCGGCGTCATGATCGGTTCCCGCAGCCGGCCCAGGACTTTCGATGGTTCTTCCAGATCGAGCAGGAAGGCTCCAATGCAGTACTGGCGCATCGGCCCTACTCCGTGGCTCAACACCAGCCAACCAGCCTTAGTCTCAATGGGCGATCCACAGTTGCCGATCTGCACCAGCTCCCAGGGAAACTCCGGCTTGAGCAGCAGTTGGCGTTCATTCCAGAAGTGCGGATTGTCCGAACGCATGAGGAAAATGTTCTCGTTGTCCTGACGCGAAATCATGGCGTACTTCCCATTCACCTTCCGCGGAAACAGCGCCATACCCTTGTTCTCCGCTTCCGAGCCGTTCAGAGAAATGAACCGGAAGCGCAGAAAGTCAGAAGTCTCCAGTAGTTCCGGCACGATGACCCTGCCGTCGTAGGCAGTAAAGGTCGCAAAGTAAACGTGCTCGCCATTGTCCTGTTGGAAGCGTACAAACCGCGCGTCCTCAATGCCGTTCCGTTGCGAGGGAGTGGAGGGAAAGATGATCCGCTCAGAAAGGTCCTGCTCCGGCTCAAACTGCACCTCGTAGTTGGAGCGGGCAAGCATCCAGATGCTTCGCGCCAGGATCTGGTCGTCTCCTGCTTCTCCGTGAGCTTGATCGGAGTTTTCGAGCTCGGCGGCCAAGGCGTCCCGCAAGGCCGCCTGGGTAAACGAATTCCCCAGCCTTTCCAGAACCCGGCCGGCAAACCCACTTTCCAGTCCCAGTTCCCAGAGTTTTCGCTGGAACAGGGGTCCTTCATAGATGGTGTGGGCGATTTGCCGTGGCTCGGTAAGCAAACTGCCCGCCGGATCCACCTCGATGCGAAGATCGCGATGGATGATTCCGCAGCGAAAGGTGATGGAAGAGATGTGGCCCTCACCGGTAGCGCGCAGGCTGATGATAAAGCGCACAGCACCCGCCGGCACCCCGGTCTGGTCAGGGTGTTCGACCATCGATGGGCTGAACAGGGCCGCCGATTCCAGCGAGTATTCCGATAAAAAGTAGGAGCCGATCAGAAGCCGCCGCTGCTCGGAGATAACTACGTTTGCCGGCATGAGTTCCCGTAGCTGTTCGAAGCGATTCAGGAAGCGTAGCCACAAGTACAGGTGGCGCTGGGAAAAGTCTGCCGTAACCTGCTCCAGCAGCAGGCCGACCGTCGGATCCGGTATGGCCATGACTCGGTCGATGATCCCCCGCATGCGCTGCGCATTGCCGGGGTCAAACCGGCGCAGAAGCACGCGTGAAGGGTCTGGTCTCAGAACAGTCTTTGAACGCTTCAGAGGAATTGCCAGTGCAGTCCCATTACCCATCGGGGGTCCCATTTCTCGTGGTCTAGCTGTTCTTTAGTGGATCACAGGCTACGTGGCGTTTCGGCTGTATTTGCTGTCTCTAAATAGAACAAGCCGCCTAAGGGTGCTGTTCCGGTACACATCGGGTGAGAATCCCTTAACGCATCGAAATAGGCAAAGAAGGGTAATTCTCGGTAGTGATTGGCTGCCTGAAGCTGGTCAGCATGTTCTGTGCCTGGCGCATCTCCACCAGCGAAAGCAGAAAAGCCAGCGTGGACTCGGCTCCCTGGTTTCCATTGACCCGGTCCACATGCAATCCATCGCGGCAGCCGCCGGTCTCGGGAACGTAGAGCTCAAGGCCGAGATCGTTGCCCCCAATGAACCAGTCAAAGGCGTGTTCGGCCTGTTCGTACCAGCGCAGATCGCCGGTGGCGCGATGGGCTTCGAGACACGCGGCGACGGTGGCCTGGGCCTCAATCGGCTGCTGGTCGAAATTGGCCCGTGCGCCGCCGCGGTGATAGAAGCCGTTGCTGCCGATCGGCCGCAGATGACCCTGGGTGGTGGTTTGCTGCTCGGTGAGCCAGCGCAGGGTTTCCAGGCCCCGGCTCAACACCGCTTCCTGCCCCGTGGCCCGGCCACTCACAATCAACGCGTGCGACAGTCTTGCGTTGTCGTAGGAAAGCTCTTCCTCAAACCAGTGCCAGTCGGCATGGGCATGCCGATCGTAGAGCTCCATCAATTTCGTCGTCAATGTCTCGCGCACGAGGTTCACCTGGCTGTCACCGCCGAGCCGGCGCAGGTACTCGTGAATGCCCAGCAGTCCAAAGGCCCACGCTCGCGGCGAGCTGAACTCGGGCAGCACCGGGAGCGCTCGCGCGAAAAGCTGGCCCGACATCATTTGAAAGTTGCTCAGCTGCGACCGGCCAACTCCCACGCCCAACGCCCAAAGTGCGCGGCCATGGCTGTCTTCCGATCCCTCTTCGTCCAGCCAGCGGCGGTCGAAACTCATGTGGTTGTGAAATCGCCCGCTGGCTGGATCGAAGGCATGATGCAGGAAGGCCGCGCTGGTAGTGGCCAGGTTCCTCTCCAGTTCCGCATCGTCGGCCAGCTCCGCAATCAGCACCGCGAGAATAAAGGCACGGGCATTATCGTCAGTGCAGTAGCCCTCGGTGAAATTGGGCACGCTGAAGATCGCATGCTGGAAGACGCCGGTGGAGTCCGTCATGCGGGAGAGGTGGGTCAACTTCAGCTCCGGCAGCTCGCGATGCTTCTGGTCGAGGGTCTTGATGGCCAGAGACTTTCGCGATAAAGGAGCGCCTTCGAGGCGAGCAAGCTCGAAGCTGTGCATATAGAGCTGGGCTACATTGGACCAAATCATCTCCCGTCCTAGACGGTAAGCATTGGTGCGCATGGCATTGCGCCGCGAGTCGTCCCGCAGCAGGCCAAGAATCTGCTCGGCCATCGCAGTCGCGTCGGCGAATGGCGCCAGCGCGCCGCGGCCTTCCGCCAGCAGATCGGCTGCGTGCCAATAGGGTGTCGAGACCACCGCCTTGCCGGAGCCGAACGCAAACGAGAGCGTGCCTGAGGTGATCTGGGCCGGGTTGAGGTAAGGGGTGATGTATAGATCCGCCGCGCCCATGAACTCCTTCAGGTTTTCCGGGTTCACGAACTGGTTACAGAAGATAACGTGCTTCTCCAGTTTGTTCTTGGTGGCCAGAATTTCCAGGCTCAGGCGATAGGCTTCTCCACACCTGCGGAGTTCATTGGGGTGGGTGGCGCCGAGCACGATGTACACCACATCGGGAAATTCCGCCAGAACTGCGGGCAGGGCATTGAGCACGTATTCAATGCCCTTATTGGGCGAGAGCAAGCCGAAGGTGAGCAGAACGGTGCGGCCTTCCACCTGGAATTGATCTTTAAAGTAGGTCGGATCCACGAATCCCACATCGGGAATCCCATGCGGGATCAGATCGATTTTGTTCATCGGTGCCTGGTAAATATCGTGCAGCATCTGGCGACCGCGATCGGCCATGACCACCAGCCGGGTCGAGAGGGCGATCAGTTCTTCGATCACCCGCCGCTGGTCCGGCTTGGGTTCGCGCAGGATGGTGTGCAAGGTGGTGACTACGGGCATTTTCAGCTCCCGCAGCATGGCCAGGATGTGACCGCCGACCGGGCCGCCGAATATGCCGAACTCATGTTGCAGGCAAACCACATCCACATCGCTGATGTTGAGGAAATCCGCAGCCCGCAGGTAAGAGGGCAGATCCTGTTCTTCGATCTCGAAGCGCACCACTTCCGGATAGTCGTATCCGTCCTCGATGTCGTTGACAGAGACACAGAGACACTGGCTTTGCGGGTACGCGTTTTGTACCGCGGACAGCAGATCGGTGGTGAAGGTGGCGATCCCGCACTTGCGCGGAAGGTGGTCCCCCACAAAGGCGATTTTGCGGATCTTTGCGGTCTCTTTGAAAGGTAATCCGTTGGCCACCATGGGCTGAACCTCTTCCGTCATTCGAATGTTGCCGGTACGCTGAATTGCGTAGAGCAAATGAGGGGCGTGGCTCTCGATGAGACGTTATACCCATGATATCAGCCTCCGGTAACCTGGTAACCGATTGGAGTGTCCGAGAATGAAATTAGCCGTCATTACAGGAGCCGCGCAGGGCATCGGCCGGCGTACCGCGGAGCTATTCGCTGCTGCCGGCTACTCGCTCGCGCTGCTGGATCTGCAACCATGTGCCGCCACCCTAGCAAGTCTGCGGGAATGCGAGGCGGTGGATTTTTCCGGCGACCTCTCCGACGAAGCGGTGGTGGAAGCTGCCGCGGAAGCGATACGCGTGCGCTGGAACCAGGTCGATGTGCTGGTAAATAATGCCGGCATCAGCTCCATTGCCCGGGCAGAGAGGATGGAGGCAAAAACCTTTCGCCGGGTGCTGGAGGTCAACCTGGTCGCTCCGTTTTTACTGGCACGCGCTTTTGGCAAGAGGATGCTGGAGCAACGGTCGGGGAGCATTGTGAATGTTGCTTCGATTGCCGGTCTTGCGGGCATCGCCGATCGCGCCGCCTACAATGCGTCGAAGCACGGGCTGATCGGGCTCACCCGCACCTTGGCGGCGGAGTGGGGAGGACGCGGGGTGCGCTGCAATGCGGTTTGCCCCGGGTGGGTTAAGACGGAAATGGATGTGGCTGATCAAGCCAGCGGCAGTTACACGGATGAAGATATTGTGGGAGTGAACCCGATGGGAAGGTTTGCATCACCGGACGACATCGCCAGAGCGATTTTATTTTTGGCCGATCCGGCGCAGAGTGGCTTTGTGAATGGGCACGCGCTGGTGGTGGATGGCGGCTGGACTACCGATGCCAGCTGGCAGAGTCTGCGCTTGAGTCACCGTTGACAACTGCAGATCCCCCCCGCGTCGCTCTGAGAAGAAAAGCCGGTTACAGGAAAGAGGAAAAGATAGACCTTTGATGGGGCTTTGCCCCGTCTTTATCAACCCACGTACGCTGGTGCGAACATGGGGCACCCGTTCAGAGTTGCTGTGAGTGAAAGAGTGGATTACCAGGAAACTTCTTTTCTGTGGGATTCCATTGCTCTCACCCCGAAACTCTGTACGGATCAACAACTCTGTCCGGTTAAGCCGGCGGAAAGCAGAGTTACTCCACTAACCGAAGTACCTTCTCCACCTGGGCTCGCAGCTCCGCTACTTCCTGGCGCAGTGCGGCGACTTCTGCTTCGAGGTAATTTGAGCGTGGTTCCACTACGCTGGGAGCGGCTTCTGTCACCTCGCCCGACAAAAGATGGGCGTAGCGGGCTTCCTTGGTGCCAGGCTGGCGGGGAAGCACCATGACCAGTGGAGGATCGCGCTGCATCAGCCGTTGCAGCGTCGATTGCACGTCGCTTAGCTCCTCGAAGCGGTGCATGCGTTCCGTCCTTCCCCGCAACTCGCCGGGAGTTTGCGGTCCGCGCAGCAACAGAACGCACATCACCGCTATTTCCCCACGGGTGAAGTTGAACACCTCTTGCATGTGGTGCTCATACTTGGCAACACGGCTTTCGGTGCCCCGTGCGGCCCCGGCCAGCCGGTCGTCTTCCAATCTGTGCAGCGCTTGCCGGACCTCATCCTCGTCCAGGTTGGTTACCGGCTCGCGATTATTCTTCTGGTTGCAGGCGTTGATCAGCGCGTTCATCGACAGAGGGTAGTACTCAGGCGTGGTAATTTCTTTTTCTACCAGCGAGCCGAGCACGCGAGCAGCAACAGGGGAAAGTTCTATCATCACGGCATCCATACTACCTTGATGTAGTAAAGGTCCGTAGCGACTTGGAACTGATCCTTGGTCAGGGTTGTTGGCATGGTTTGCCAAACGGCCGTGGGCTGAATTCTCTTTCCCCCTGCGAGCACTGGCATGGCGAACGCCGGATCATCCGCTTGCCAGCGGTAACGAACGCTTCCCGGGCTCCACTGCAACTCCAGAGCCGGAAGCGCGGCGTGGTGCAAGTACTGATCGAAGATAGGTGTCAAATTCATTTGCGTCTGTTGGTCGAAATACTGGACCACGTCTTCCGTCATGATGGTCTGATATTTGAAGTGCTGGTAGAAATCATGCAGCAACGCCCACCAGCGTGGGTCGTCGTCGATCACGCTGCGCAAGGTATTGAGAAACAGCGCGCCCTTGAAGTACTGGTCTTCGGGAGGGGTGCTGTTCACGCTGCGTTCAGAAACAATCGGCTGCAGATTTCTTACCTTGGGCTTCAATCCATTGAGGTACTTCAAGGCATCGGCTCGTCCCCAGCGCGATTCGACGTAAAGGCTTTCCAGATAGGTAGCCCACCCTTCGTGGATCCACATATCTGACCGGTCAGCGGCCGTGATGCTGTTGCCGAACCATTCATGTGCGCTCTCGTGGATGATGATGAAATCAAAGCGCAGGCTGATGCCGGTACCGGTCCAGTCGCGGCCCAGGTAGCCATTGGTGAAATGGTTGCCATAGGTGACCGCGGTCTGATGCTCCATCCCGGAATAGGGAACTTCGATCAGCTTATAGCCGTCTTCCGGGAAAGGATAATCGCCGAAGTAGTGGCCGAAGATCTGGAGCATTTGCCTGGCCTGGCTAAATTGGCCTTCTGCCTTCTGCCGGTCTTCGGGAAGAACGTAAAAGTCGACTCCCGGCCCGTCGGAGAAATGCACATAGTTCCCGATATTCATGGAGACGTCGTAGTTGTTAATAGGGTAGTGAACCATCCAATCCCAGCGGGTGTAGCCGTCGCCCAGGTCGGTGGTGCCCATGAACTTTCCGTTGGAGACATCGACCAGCCCGTTGGGAATGGATACGCTGATCTGCATGCTCTGTACTTCATCGCGCCACTGATCCTTATTGGGCCACCACACGCTGGCGCCGGTCTCCTCGCATGCGGTGTTGATCCAGGGATGGCCGGCAGGATCTTTGCGGAAAGTGATGGCGCCAAATCGACCCGTCTCCACAGGATGACCGGAGTAGTAGAAGTCGATGGAGTACTCAGTGCCTGCTTTCAAGGTCTGTGGGAAGTCGACCAAGACCGCGCCTGCATCGCGCCGGTGGCGGAGCCGAACCCCATTGAAGAGTATTTTGTCGATGCGGAGTGCCGGATGCAGATCGAGTTGGATGCGCTTGCCGTCTTGAAGCATTTTGAAGCGAATAGTGTTTTTGCCCTGAAGATATTTTTTGTCGGGGTTGACACGGACATCCAGGTGGTAGAACAGCAGATCATTGTTGGCGCGATAGGGTCCGTAGGCGCCGCGCAGTAGGTCGGCTCTGGTGGCTCCGTTCGCCGGGGGGACCAGCAGTGCGATCAGCAATGGTAATAGCCGCAGTTGCGAGATGCCAGATCCATGGGCCATCAACCGCGGACTCGCAGCGCGACCACGGTTATGTCGTCATATGGTTCCGCGCCTGCTGCCCAGCCATGGAACTGGCTATGCTGGCGAACGATCGACCCCACTGCTATCCGGCCAATATCCATAAAAGAGTAATTTACCGTCAGCTTATGCGCCCGGCAAGACCGCGACGGTGCAACGGCGATAAACTGAGATCCATGACCCTGCTGCTGACCCAGATGGCCATCATCCTGTTGATCACCGTGACCTGCGGCTGGCTGGCGCTTAAAGTCGGCCAGGCACGTGTGATCGGTGAGATCATTGGCGGAATCCTCATCGGACCGTCGGTGTTCGGGCGCCTGGCGCCCCACCTTTCCGCCCATCTTTTTCCTGTCAGTTCTTTTGCCCCGTTCGAAACCCTGTCCACGGTTGGGCTGGTGTTGTTCCTTTTCCTGATCGGTATGGAGCTCGACTATGAGCAGCTTTATCGCCAGCGCATGACGGCGCTGATGGCCAGTGGGATGAGCATCCTATTGCCGTTCGCCATGGGGGCGCTGCTGGCGCACTCTCTACGCACCCGCTTTGCACCCCACGGAACCGGCAGTATTCCGTTTGTCCTGTTCCTCGGCATAGCGATGAGTATCACGGCGTTCCCGGTGTTGGCGCGCATCCTCGAAGAGCGCAACCTCCAGGGGACCGCTTTGGGGACAACGGCCATTCTGTGCGCGGCGGTGGATGACGTGGTGGCCTGGAGCCTGTTGGCCTTTGCCTTGGCGCTCATCGGCGGTGAGGATGCGCCTTCTTCTCTGGTGTTTCGTCTGGGCGGCCTGGTCGTCTACCTTTTCCTTATGCTCGGGGTCATTCGCCCGCTCGCGGCGTTCCTGGTACGCAAGCGTACAAAGCCGGAACTGACCATGGAGTTGTTGGGCGTGGTGGTGGCGGGCGCACTGCTTTCGGCGGCGGCGACGGACAAAATCGGCGTCCATCCGCTTTTTGGCGCCTTCCTCGCCGGCGTCTGTTTCCCCCGGGTCCCACACTGGCAGCTTGCCCTGCGGGAGCGGCTCGACATGCTGGTTTCGGTGCTCTTGCTCCCGCTCTTCTTTGCTCTGACCGGCATGCGTACGCGGCTGGATCTGCTGAACGATACGGCCATGTGGCTTTGGGCGGCGGTGGTGTTGCTGGCTGCGGTATTCGGCAAGATGGGCGGCGCGGCGCTGGCCGCCCGCTGGACGGGGCAATCCTGGAGAGATGCTCTAGCCTTGGGAGCCCTGCTGAATACCCGCGGCCTGGTGGAGCTGATCGTGCTCAACATCGCTTACAGTGTGGGGGCTTTCACTCCCACGCTCTTTACCATGCTGGTGGTCATGGCGTTGGTCACGACGATGCTGACGACGCCGGTACTTAGCCTGCTGGGCATCCGCGGCACAGCGAAGAAACAGCCGGGTTCGGTTCCGGTCTCTGTGAGTTAGGAGGAAGTCGAGTCTCACGCAGGCTCTTAAAGTCCCACGAATTGGCGCGGACGAATGTAGAGTGGGTAGCGGGTGGCCCAGGTCTCGCTTTTGAGACCTGGGTTTCTCTCGCCTGGGCCACCCACGCAAAGTCTGGAGGTTGCAGCTGATTTTCGCCAGAACGTGCGCTTCCGCAGCCGGTCTACAGGCGCTGGCCAGTAGGGACGGTAGAAATGCCCGCCTGGGCTGCAGCCAAGGCGCCGATAATCGGTAACTGGAACGTCTTGCCCTGGTACGCGGAGTACATCAGGTAAATCCAGATACAGAAGCCGCCCACGGTTACCAGCAAGTTAATAGGCAACTGGATGATAAAGAATAGGCCATGCGAGATCGCACCCAGCATGATCCCCACGATCATCCATACGATCCAGAAGGCAATCCACGCCAGGTTAAAGAAAATCGCCTGGAAAGCATGGAAACGAACAAAGCGGTCGGCCTTGAATGGATCAATCACCAGGAACAGGATTCCAGTAATGGCGCCGACCAAATAGGCCAGCGCACCGGCAACATTAGGGGTAAGGCCGGCACCAGCCGCCGGCAGGGCGGTTGGCATGGATCCTGGCATAGGGCCTGGCATTGGGCTGGGTACAGATCCGGGCATGGCTCCGGGCGCTGCGCTCGAGGCAGCTACCCCCTGGGAGGCTCCACAGGCCGGACAGGCTGCGCTGCCATCGGGTAGGCTGGTTCCACAAGTTTGGCAAAAGCTCATAGTCTTTTCTCCTTGACCGGTCTATGGTAGGGGGCTGGCGGCACATACGGTTGCCATGGGCAAGCAGTGTACACAATGCGGCCGACACTGTCTCGCTTTTTGTGCAGTAGTAACCCCCGCTGCTAAGCGCTCTGATTTGAATGCCAATACGCTGCAGCAACCCCCAAGGGCAGGAAGCACGATAGCATGCGTGTTGGATGAACTGTTTAGACCGGACGATTGTCTCGCAACTTGCTACCGCCGTCCAAGGATTTTTCTCCCCGGCGGTGACCCTGCAGATACTACTGTGTTGGGTGGGTATCTCCCTCTGCGCCCAACAGCCATCCAGCCAAGACGCGGGGTGGAAAGGAGCGCTGCACAATGCCTCGGGAAATCCGATCGGCGGGGCGCTCATCGAACTGAAAACACCAAAGGGCGCTGCGGCCGCGAGCACCCGCCCCGACGGCAGCTTCTCTTTTCACCAGCTCCGCCGCCTTCGTTACACGCTTTTTGTCACCGTAGACGGTCATCGCATCGAGTCGTCACAGCCCCTGGATTTGGCTTCCTCGCAGACCGATGTTTTGCTCACGCTCACTGGCCAGGGAGCGATTACCATTGCCCCGTTAGCCACCGCTCAGGAGGCCACCGGCGGGGTAGAGCTCTCCAGCAAGTCAGTCAGTCAGCTCCCTCTCAACAAGCGCGACTTCAGCCAGTTGCTGTTGCTGGCAGCAGGCACCATGACCGATGCCAACGGAGCCACCAATTTCACCCAGCAATTTGCCATCAACGGCCAAAGAGGCGTAGAAGCGACGTTCGCCATGGACGGCGCCGACATCTCCGACCCGGAGATGGGTGGCTCTACGTTCAGCAACTTCAACGTCGATGCAGTGGAGGAAATTCAATCCCAGTCGGGATGGATGCCGGCCGAAGTCGGCCGCGGCGCCGCCGGCTTTACCAACATCATCACCCGATCGGGAAGGAGCGGCTTCCACGGTTCGTTTTTCGAGTTCGTACGCAATTCAGCCTTCGATGCCAGAAACTACTTTGATCACTCCTCCATCGCCAACCCGGGCAGGCTTCCGCCTTTCCGCCGCAATGAATTTGGATTTACCAACGGCGGTCCCCTCGTTTTGCCGCACGCTTATAACGGCAGCGGTAAGACTTTCTACTTCGGCCAATACCAGGGATTTCGCCAGGTATTAGGGACGACCCAGGTTTTTCCCGTGCCCACGGCCCAGGAGCGCGCCGGCCTGGATAGCACCGCATTTCCTGGCGACGTGCTGACAGTGCCGATTGATCCGGGCATCGCGCGGGTGCTCGCACGCTACCCCTTGCCCAACAATCCTGCCGGCTCCTACGGGGTGCACACTTACGCCAGCTCGTCCCCAGTGGTCACCGATGCGGATCAATTCTCGGTGCGCCTCGATCATCGCATTTCCGATAAGGCGCAGCTGTTCGCCCGCTTCAATTTCAACAACCTGAACGGGCCCACCACCAACCCCGACCAGACGGCAATCGATCCTGCTTTCGCGATTCGTTACATCGACCACCAGAGAAATTTCGTTGCTACCTATACGCGAACGGTTTCCCCGCGCTGGCTCTGGGAATCCTCGTTCAGTGTCAACCGCGCCACTCCGTCTTTTCCCACCAGCGACTTCACCGACCCCGCGGTCAAATTCAACGATGGCTCCTACGAGCCGTTCAATCAGCCGGGGGGAACGGTCATCAGCATATATGGCAATTTGTTCCAGACGCGGCAGAATCTTTCCTTCACCACCAGCAGTCATGCGGTCAAACTGGGCGGCGAAGTTCGTTTGAACCGCGACACCACCTACTTTGGCATCAGCCCCAACGGCGAGTATGACTTTGGTGGAGGCACCGCATACTCGCCGGTGGATATTCCTTCGCAAAGCGGCAGGCATGACATCCGGGCCGGCGATCCATTACCGGATACACTTTCCTCGCTGCTCAGCGGAAGCCCTTTCGTGTACACCGTCGTGGTCGCGCCCCCGTACTTTTCCGGAGGTCCGCACATCGGCGTTGCCGCCATCAATCGCAATGCTTTTGGGTTCTTTGCTCAGGATAGGTGGAAGATCTCGCCCCGGCTGGTGCTCGACTACGGTCTGCGCTACGAGCTATATATGCCAATTTCCGAGCGCGCGAAGCGAACTTCGGGATTAGCTTACTCTCCTTCAGCGTCGGGCTTTGCGCAACAGTTTGTCATCAATCCGCAGCCGGGTTTCCGGTTTAACCTGAATGGCCTGGGACCACGCGTTCAACTGGATTGGCTGGCCGGCCGGCAGATCCATGTGCGCGCCGGCGGGGCCATCACTACCATCCCGCCCAACCTTTTCCAGGACAACTTTCTTACCGGTTCGACTCCCTTTGCCATCTATCCGCGGCTCACTTCTGCTCCGTCGGCGCCCATTCCTTACGGGTTCCAGATCACTTCGAACGAGTTGCCGCGCGTCTACACGCCCGGCGGACAGGATGTTTTCGCACACGGAACGAAAGCCGTTCCCGCCAACACAGTGGTGGATCTAAATCGCTATCAGCAGGATCTGGCTGCGCTCTCGCCAGCCCACCAGATCACCCCGCTGACCCTCACCGCTATCTACCCTCGCTTCGGCAATGGCTATCTCCAAACCTGGACACTTGGGCTGGAGCGTCATTTCGGGGACCTGGCCGGCAACGCGACTTATATTGGAACCGCCGCGGCCAAGCTGCCCCGGCAGAGTTTCTTCAACGGCTATCCGGGAGCGGGCCCCAGCTTTGCTCCGTACACCCAGTTCGACGCTGCAGGAAACATCCTCGGAGGGTTCGGCACGGAGAACGTCATCACCGGCACGGCTCACTCCTCCTACCATGCCTTGCAGACTTCGCTGCAGGGGACCGTGGCCCATGGCGGCCCCGGCATCCAGGCCAGCTATACGTGGTCCAAATCCCTCGATGAAGCGAGTTCCGTCGTGGGAGGGTTTATTACCGGAGGCGCCGGCGCCGTGTCGCAGACATCGCCTCAGAATCCTTTTAACACCCATCCCGAGAAAGGGCTGTCCACCTTTGACATCGCCCACACCTTCACCCTGAGCCTGGCGCAGGACCTCCATGGGGAGGATGCCGGTTTGCTTCGGCCACTGGGCAGGGCGGTCACGGACGGCTGGGAACTTCTCAGCATCTCCAGCATCAACAGCGGCGCTCCATTCACTGTCTACTCCGGCTTGCAGCAGACGGCTGCCGGGACCAACGGCTCGGATCGCCCGGACCAGGTAGGGATTCCACACCTTTCCACCGCGCGGAAAGTTCGCGAAGACTATTTCGGGTTGGGAGCGGACAACGCCTCCTACTTTTCCATTCCGATCCATGTGCCCGGAGGGACGGGTCCGAACCAGGGACTTTTCGGCACGCTGGGCCGCAATACTTTCCGCGGCCCGGCTTATTACGACTTTGATTTTGCGTTGATCAAGAGCACTCCGTTGGCCCGGCGAACCAGTGGCATAGAGCTGATGGACTTGCAGTTTCGCGCGGAGTTTTTCAACCTGTTCAACATCGTCAATATGGGTCTGCCGGCGAACAATTTGGTGGGAGCGGGCTTTGGCGAAATCAGCCGCACAGCGGGCACTTCGCGGCAGATTCAGTTCTCTCTCAAGCTGATCTACTAGCTTGGTGTAGCCCCGCTCGCATACACAAAATTTCGGCCTTTTTGGGCCCACCCATGCTGATGAAAAGCGGCTTCCATTTGGCGACGACTCTTCCATGGAAGCGCCGCCTGCAGCCACCGCGGCCACCAGCATCGATCGCCGTCCTCCGCCCATGGCGCGGGCCATCAAGCCGGCGAGCACGCTTACCAGTCCAACCGCGACTGCCGGCACAAGGCGGTAGCCCACGAGATTGGTTCCGAAGGCAACCAGTTCCACACGCGCCAGCCACGCAGTCAGCGGAGCGTACACCACGTAACACCAGTCCAGGTGCATCGCATTGCTGTAGCTCAACAACTCATCGCGGTGGAAGCGGTGTCTGCCGCTGAATGCGACGTGGATCGCCGTGAACGCCAATCCAGTCAGCCACAGGGCTACTCTGCCGTCCGCGGGAACCTGACTCGTGGGGGTCGAATCGCGCATAACAGCGCCAGTGGTCGCAGGGTATTTGCGCAAATCATGTTGGACCGTTCTCTGGTGGAGATTCATTACCGTGGAAGGGGTCCCTCCACACTTCGCATACGTCTCAAAGCGCGTTCCTTCGTATGGTGGGCTTACCTTTGTTTCCTCCTTGAGCTAAGTCCTTTGTTTTACCCAAGGTGCTCAAACTTTGCAGCTAAGTCCTTTATTTCATCAAGATGCTCAAATTTCAGAATTAATTAATTGAGCATCTTGCCTCTTCAGGGGGCTGTTGCCGCTCCCCGCCAGCACTTAAGAGCCAGTACCAGACACGTTTTACCAAGTTTTTGACGCTGGAAACGCCCTGATTGAACTTGCCGCGCCGGCAGGCGAGGATCGCTGACAGCAAGGGACAGCGGGATTCCGCACCACCGATGGGTGAAAGAGCATGTTCCGGCCAGCTGGCGTAGGCTCGCATTTTGCATAAAGTAAAGATGCATTTTGAGGTACTTTTATCGCGCGCTGGCAGGGTTTTATTTTCGAGTAAGTGGGAAGGGATACGGCTATTGCGCAAATAATGTTGAACCGTTATCTGGTGAAGAGATTCATTACCGTGGAAGAGGTTGCAGACCTGGTCGCCTTCTTGTTCGGTCCGTCGGCTTACGGTTTTTTGGACGCCTGGTGCGAGGAAGAAGGCATAGTCCTCACCGTCCGGCAACAATCGGCGGGGCACGGAGGGTGAGGAAGAGTAGTTCTGCACCTTGTCTCCCCGGCCGCCTAGCGATAGTTTCGAGTCATGCCCCTCCACTCACGCCAAAAGACTGGTCGCAATGATCTCTGCCCTTGTGGCAGCGGCAAAAAGTACAAGCATTGCTGCCTGAAGGCTGCACAACCCTCTGATGACAGCCCATGGAGTCGACAGCGGGAGGCCTCGGGCCGGCTGGCACAAGAAATGATGAGCTTCGCCCGGCGTGGGTTCGCCAACGACGTCCTTGACGCATGGCTGGACTTCAATCAGGACGATTCCGCCAGTCCGCTGCAGGACGATATCGAGGAAGGCCAGATTTTTATGCCCTACTTTTTGTTCGACTGGGACCCGGAAGCGCCCTCACGGCGGCGCCGAGGCCAAACAGGGATGGGGAAAGTGGCGCAATCCTACGTGTCTATGATGGGCAGCCGTTTGCCCGCACTGGAAAGCTTAATCCTGGAACAGGCTACTACCCAGCCGCTCAGCTTTTATGAAGTGATTCGCTGTGATCCCGGGGAACGTTTGCTTCTGCGGGACGTCCTGATCGGCGGGGAGACAGAAGTTATCGAGCGCACCGCCTCCGAGCTGCTTCGGCCAGGGGATCTTGGCTACGGACAGATATGCAAGCTGCCAGAGGTGACGACACTGGGCCGGTTGGCCCCGCTATGCATTTCTCCGCGCTACAAAGCCGCGATTGTCGGACTTCGGGGAAAGTTGCGGAAAAAAATCGCCAAGCAGCAGAGGGAGCTGGCGGCTTCCGACCTGATCCGATATGGGGAGGATATTCGCACCGCATATTTGGATATTCGGGACGTCATGCGAACACCGCCGCGACTGACCAACACCGACGGGGACCCGTTGGTGTTTCACACTCTGACGTTTCGCGCCGGTTCGGCCCATGCGGCCTTCGAGGCGTTGGCTCCGCTGGCCCGGGGGATTTCTAAAAGGGAATTGCTGGGCAAGGCGAAACTGCACGAGGACGGCACCCTGCTCAGCGTGGAGATTCCATGGCTAAAGCCGGGAAACCGAACCCATAGGGACTGGGAGAACACGATCCTGGGCCATATTAAAATTTTCGGCCGGTCTCTGGTCGTGGACGTGAATTCGGAGAAGCGAGCCGCTAAGATTCTCCATGAGATCGAACAGCGTCTGGGGATTCTGGTGGTTCACCAGAGGACGGTGGCGCAAAGTCCTGAAGCCTTGCTGAACAAACAAAAGCGGGCAAGAACCGCAGCGGGCCCGGAATTACGCTCCGAGGCGATTTCTCCGCAACCCGAAGTGAACGAGCAGATGCAGGCAGAATTCCAGCGGCGCGTGGAAAATTGGATCTTGCAGAAGGTTCCCGCGCTGGGTGGACGCACTCCTCTGGAAGCGGTTGGCGATCCCGACGGCAAAGAGATTGTGGAGTCCCTGCTGTTGGATTGGGAACGCCAAACAGAAAACATAGCGGATGCGGGAGCTTTCCAACCCGATATCAACGCAATCCGGCGGTTGCTCAAATTAATACCAGCCGTTTGCATGCCGGTAAGGTCGCGCGACAGTTGACGGAGGAGTTCCGGGGTTAAGCAGGCCGACCGGCAGACCGATCTGCTGTGCGACGATCCGAACCGGCTCCGCAAGATCCGAGTCGTTGGTCACGAGGACAGCCACCTCAAACCGCTTTCCGTAGGCGTCCCGCAGGAGATGAGAGGCGAGGTTCACATCGGCTTAGGGGTGCACCGCACCCCGTCCCCGCAAAGGACCCAATTACCAGCGGCTCCGTCCTCACCTGCTAGTTGATTGTGAGCGTGAAGGTTGAGGTGTGCTGCAGACTGCCTGAGGCAGCCGTTACGGTTATGGTCGAGGTCACCGGCTGCGGAGGGGACGAAACTGCTGCACCGCCTCCGCAGCCACTCAGCAGTTGCAGGCCAGCCATGATTACCGGCACCGCCACGAGGCTGAGAAGGCGGAAACGCCGTCGCTTGTTCCAGCCAAAGAAGCAAAGCCCGATCGCGAGCGCGCCTGGGAAGATGTGGCTTGTGAGACGAGAACTGCTCGCGGTGCCCGCAGAAGTAACTACGGAGAGGGTCGTACTTGCGGCTTTGCCTGAAGGCGTCACAGTTGCCGGAGAAAAGCTGCAGGAAGCGCCAGAAGACAGGCCAGAACACGTGAAAGAAACCGGCGAGTCGAAACCGTTTGCCGGTGTAATAGAAAGCGTGGTTGTGGCAGTTTGCCCCGCCGTTACCGTGAGCGATGGAGACGCAACTGCAACTGCAAAATCCGGGGGAGGGAGGTTGACCGTGTAAATCGCAGAAGCTATCGAGCTATTCAGGTAACTGGGCGCCAACGCGATCGCCTGGATAGTTTCAGTGGCTGAAACCGTAATTGGGCCGTTGTACTGTGTCGAGTTGCCGGTCGGCGCAGTGACGCCATCCGTAGTGTAGTAGATGAGGGCGCCCGGAGTTGCGTCGGTGATGGTTACAGATTGGGAGGTTGTGTAAGTTCCTGTGGCAGGCGAGATCACCGGAGTCGCAGCTATGAGTGAGGAACGCCCCGCGGAGGATTGATACGTCCAAAGATCATCCTGATCACCCAGGCAGCCGTTTGCATCCGCTCCGTATCCTCCAAAGAGCCAAGGGCCTCCGGTCTGATCGACCCAGCTTTGAACCCCGTCGCGGCTGCCGGGAATATTGCCTGAGGCGGCAATGCCGAGGGTGCCGTAGATACCTGGATAGGGCGCCGGATACGTCTGCGGACCGGCGCAGTTTGGCGTGCTGGTCGAGATCTGGATGTTTCCACCCTGCCAGGTCCATTCTTTGGTTGAAGGGGTGAACTTCCAAAGATCGTCAAGGTAGCCGTACGGGCCAGATGCGGCGAATCCGATGCCGGCAAAAAGCCAGAGATTGCCACTGCTATCTGTCCAATGGGCTCCGCCTTCTCTGCCACCCGGAGCGTTTTGCGGGGAAGGAACGCCGAGCGTCCCATACACTCCATCCTCGCCGCACCCATCGCCGCAGGGCAATGTGTTGCTTCCACCCACCCAGGTCCATTCGTTCGTCGCGGGCGTGAATTCCCACAAGTCATTCAGGTATCCGACGTTGTTGGGATCCGTGATCCCCGCGTCGTAGCCGTTTCCGCCGAAGAGCCAGAAGTTGCCGCTGCTGTCGGTCCAACTGGTCGCGTCTTCACGAGTACCAGGAACGTTGGCGGCATCCGCAACACCCATGGTTCCGTAAATCCCGGGCTGAGCGGGGCTTCCTGGACTACCACTCATCCATGCCCATAGGCCGGTGGACGGATTGAACTTCCATAGGTCATTGGATGCCGAGCCTCCCAAGAGCCAGAGATTGCCCGAACCGTCGGTCCAACTGGCCGCGGAGTATCTGCTTCCAGGCATATTTTGTGCTGCCGGTACTCCCTTGGTACCGTAGATACCCGGCTGGCTCCAGGACGTGATGCCGATCTGGTTGCTTCCGCCCATCCAGGCCCATTGGCTGGTCGATGGGTCAAACACCCAAAGATCGCTGAAGGCGGTATTGCCTGTTAGATCGTTGATAGTTCCGTAACCTTCCCCTCCAAAGAGCCACAACTTGCCGGCCTTATCCGTCCAGGTAGCAGAACTCTCTCTGCCTCCTGGGACGTTTCCGGGTGCCGCGATGCCGAGCGTTCCGTAAATGCCGGGCTGGCCAGTGGGAAACTGGTTGACGGGTAAGGTGCTGCTTCCTCCCATCCAGGTCCACTGCAGGGTCGAGGTGTTGAACTCCCACAGATCGTTGAGCAATCCAACGCCCGTGGCTGCGTCGTAGCCGTTTCCGCCGAACATCCAAAAGTTCCCTTTAAGGTCGGTCCAGGTTGCGGCAGAATCTCTGGCGCCGGGCATGTTAGTGGGGGCCGGCACCCCAAGCCTGCCATAGACACCGGGACGGCCAACGTCTCCAGGTTTGCTGTTGTCGGGAACGAGTGTCGAGTTACCCCCGGCCCAAATCCACCCAATGGGTGCATTGTTTTGTGCCGCGGCTGAGAGAGCAAGCAGTGCGAGTGGCAGTAGGCACAGACGCGTCGACCCTAAACATCGATTTAGTATTTTCACCGAGGACCCTTTGGAGCGTTCGTGACAAATTGTACCTGCCACGGACTCTCCCGGGGGCGGTTAGGTTACTTTTGAGAGATGTACCCCACTCCACGGGCGATTGGGTGGGTACTTCTGTTTTGGCGGTCACACGTTGATCGGATGTCCCCTACTTTTCCCGAGAAACAGGGAGGTTTCGTGGAAGGTTTGCGGTGCTATCTTTGGTCTGGACCCCTTGATTGTCAGATTGTCACGATTGTGATGGTAAAGATAAAGCCCCGTCTGCCCCGCGTTTCCTAGCGACGGGAGCAAGTTCGGAGATAATGTGGCATGGCTCTCAGGCCCATACTCGCCGTTGACACCGGTGTCGTGAATCGCCTCGTTAAGGACGAACACTCCGAACCTTACCTAGTTGCAATTTTGTTAAGCTTCGATGTCCGCGTCCCGGAAATGACAGTAGGTGAAATCCTTGGCACGCGGGACTCCGCAATGCGGAGAAACCTCTTGGCCATGTGCCGCAGGCTACTGGGTGGAGGGGAGGCAATGCTTCCGCCACACGTGATTATCGATATTCTCGTGCATGAGCATCACCAGAATCCCGATGCATTTGATTGGACTCGGACAGGCATCCGCGACCGGCCCACGGAGGATCAGGTTCATAAGGGCTCTTTATTGGACGACGAGGAACTCTCGGCACGGCAAGGGGATCATCTATTCAAGCTCCAACGTGCCTTCAAACAGTGTTTCCAACAACCAAAAGAGATGCGCAGAGCAAACTTTGAAGCCGAAGGAAAGAAAAGGCCGGACACTTTCTCGGAATGGCTTCTACATGAGCGAATGGACGGCGGCCATTTTTGGCTTTCGGCATCATCAATATATCGTGCAGCCCTCCGCTATCGGGCTGGTCTTCGCGGGAAATCCATCTCCGATACCACAGTTGTCCCTGACACACTGCCCAGCGAATCTGCCCTCAAAAGAGTTCACAGAGTCATGTCCACCCTTCAGAGCACTTGTGACGGCGTTTGAACTTACTTACTACGACCGTTGTATCCGCCCAGCGGGAAGTCCTAAAATGGATGCTGGCCGGAACGATCAAATGATGTCAGTCTACCTTCCTTACTGCGACCAGTTCATCACGGCTGAAAGGAAGAGGATGCAGGAGAAATGTTTGAGCGCTATTGCGATAGACGCTAAAATTCCAGCTCAGATTCGGTCATTCGATGACTTCTGCAACAGCTTCTCAGTCGGCCGAGGGTTAAACTCCCCCGGATCTTTTCAGGAGATGAGGGGGTCAATCCGGTGACAGCATACCTATTGCAGCAAAATTCAACCGATCTGCTTCGTCTCGCCCAGGAACTTGGGTGAATGCGTATCGTGTCGCCGTATTTAGCCTGCTGAAAGCGATAAAGCTCGTTTGAACGTTCTGAACGCTGCAGCTTTCTGAACCGGCGACACACGTTATACCGAATGGTTTTGAAGTCTTCAGGAACTATTAACAAAAAAGCAGAGAGAACAGAAGCCGACTGCCATGTTTGCGGAGAAGACTCGCGCACTGCCGCAATCCATCTGTGCTGGTCCATTGAGTCCGGCTGTTTTGCGACTGATGACATCCTCTTCGCTTTGCATAAATGGACGGTCAGGCTCTGAATTAAATTTCGTCCATGTGTGGGCATCAATCCGGGCCGTTTGAGGGACGCCCGTTGGAGGGCAGACGGAGTAATTGAGCAATCACCAGGCGAACCGTTTATACGAGATGGTGATTACTCCGTCCCCTCAACCGTCCCAACCGTCCCTTCAACCCTCCGGCGATCTGAGTCCCAAACCACGAGACTATAGTCTTCTCCTGAATTAAAGGAGCTTTGCAGAGCGTCGGCCGGGAGTATACTTGCGCCACTCCGGGAATCAAGCTGAATGACTGGCTAGGAGTGTGTCCGAGTATTCGCAATTCGCGCCAGTGAGCCACAAGATATGGGGAATGAGTGATCGACTAGCTACAAAATATTTCTTGCAAAATGTATTCTCGGACGCACGCCCCTGCCAGAATGGGAGAGCCTTTTGTGCGCAAAGTCTTGGTCGCCGTTGCATTTTTCGTTGCGTTGCCCCTGCTCCTCGCCCAACAAACCCTCAACAACGACTCCGTCATCAAGATGGTCAAGATGGGGTTTCCGGTTGACATGATTGTCAATGCCATCAACCGGTCGCCGGGGACATATGACACATCCCCGGCTGGCCTTACCGCTCTGAAGAATGCTGGAGTCGGCGACAAGGCGGTCGCAGCGATGGTCCTCAAAGGGAAGGCACCGGTTCCACCAACCGCCCCGGCGCAGACGATGCCCGCCTCGAAGGTAGCGCCCCCCGGAAATCACGCGAATAGCCAACAGCCTCGTCCCGCATCCGCTAATCCTGCGGGACAAGCCGTAAGTCCTGAACACAATCCTGACAGAACGATCCCCTCGGCCAACACACAGATTGCGCAAAGCGGTGACGATACTGCCAAGCGGATATATACATCGTCGCAAGGTTCGGTTTTCCTTGTTTACCTCAATGACAGCAGCGGTGCCCCTGCAGCCTTAGGTAGCGCCTTTCTGGTCGCACCAAAAACGTTAGTGACGAACGCCCACGTGGTTGATGCTGGGGATCCCGTACTCGCAATAGGACCGGTACGGGTTCCGCTAACTATAGTTCGCAAGGATGAAAAAAATGACCTTGCGATTTTGTCCACCAGTATCGACCTGACTAATCAGCCCCTTCCGCTCGCAAAAGGCCAAGTTTCCCCGGGAGAGGAGATTTTCGCAATCGGTAATCCAGAAGGGCTCGAAAAAACCATCAGTCAGGGCATCGTATCTGGAATAAGGAAAAGGGAAGATCGAGAGCTGCTTCAGATTACAAGCCCAATTTCCCATGGATCATCCGGTGGCCCAATCATCAATGCCAAGGGCGAAGTAGTTGGAGTAGCTGTCGGGATGCTTGAGGATGGTCAAAACCTGAACTTTGCTGTACCCGCTGTGTTCGTTCAATCACTTCTTGAAGCGAAGGCAGATACGAGAGGCCCGCTTCCGAACCTTTCTCAGAGCATTGGCGAGGTCAACGACCTGATTCGTAAAAGAGGTCAGGAGGATTATTCAGGGGACTATTCATCTCAATATCAAAAAGACACACGGCAGCTAAAGAATTTAGTTGAAGGAATCAGCGCCAGCCTCCCACGCGGGGATGTGTTAGCCGAGTTGGCCTGTTGGGGAACCACAAACGTCGACCTCAGCGATATAGGAATAAAGGCCGCAAGGTCAATAGTCAAGAGCGACCCGTCTTCGGACAATCGCGCATTACTTGCCTACGTACTATATGATCGCGCGCAGGACGAAGGATTTGCATCGGCATTTGCCGCCAATGGTAGCGCTGATGAAACGCGGGCAAGAGTGGCTTACGATCAGTACCTCACTGAAGCGGGAAACGTGGCCAAGGATGCGATTGACCATGCCAAGGGTACGGTATCCCCAGTGTTGGACTATGTGCTCGGTGCAGTAAAGGATGAGCGCAACCAACTCGCAGATGCGATTTCCTTGAACACCCGCTTGACAAATACAAGAACGGAACTCTGTGGTAACGATTTGACACAGAACGCAATCAGATCGTTGATAAAAGAGACCGACAGGGCTTCGAAACCTGCTGAGGCGGAGAGATGGTTCAGGCGTTACTTGACCCTGTACCAGCCTTTGCCCTACGAGTGGGACGCTGAAGGAGACCGTAGGAACGCAAACAACGATTCTCGAGGAGCTGCTGACGCATATGAAAGAGCAGCAGAGTCTTTAAAAAGTTACGGATACGACTTTTGCTATGCCTCCAGCGCCCGGTATTATCAGGTCGAAAGAGACCCTAATGCAGTCCTTTCGGATGGCCGCCATTGTATCGAGGCATCGGTAGCACAGACGAGTAAAGAAGACCAAAAGGAATTCATGAACGCGCTCCCGCTGGTTTATCGTGTGATGGCAGATGTCTTAGAAGAAAGGGGCGTCTATCAAGAAGCCCTAGGCTATGTTAAAGAGTCGCTATCGTTAAAACCGGATGATCCTTTTGCACTAAATACCGAAGCCGTGCTCCTCGAAGACCTTGAACGCTATTCCGAGTGCGTCTCGGCAGAACAATCCGCCATTCAGGCGTCAGATGGAAAATACTCGTGGATGCATGCCAGGTTAGGTAATTGTTACTTCGATTCGCAGAATTGGAATCAAGCAGCCATCAACTTCCGTCTCGCCGCTGAAGCAGACAAGACCGATGCTGCCTCCGCTTTCAACCTTGCACTCAGTCTCTCGAGGCAGGGCTATACCGCCGATGCTGATCAATGGTATCGGGAGGCTTTGACCAGGAATCCAGAAAGTGAACTTCGAACGAAGATTCTGGCAGCAATTAAGTAAAACCTGCACCCTGGGGGTCACCTTGAAACCGGCCGGCGGAGGATTCGCCGCCGGAAGATTTGTCGCCAGACGGGACTGTCACTTAGGGAAAAGAGCCATGCCGCTCTCAGCGAAGTTCCAGTCCCGTCTGACGAATAAATCCAGTCCCGTCTGACGAATAAATCCTTGACGAATAAATCCTGACGAATAAGCCCATGACCGTGATCTAGGACGTGCCGTTTGAAAAAACTTGAGAAACGAACGCCACCACCTCCCTTGTCGAAAGACGTCATAGAGCATTTGCGGACCGTTCACTTCGGCCTCATCGCGCTTTCAGCTGCAATCTCCTTGATCGCCCAGTCTCGGAAGCCTTACGATGCAAATGTCGCGCTGATGCAGCTACGGCAGATCATGCAAATAGAACGGTCATGGTCGCCACGCTGGATAAGACAGATGTTCTACGACACGACCGTCCGGTCCACCGACCGCGAGCACAGTCTACGCCTTGACGCCTACGATGAAGATACAACGGGTGTCCGATTGCTTTATGCAACACTTCATTTCAAGACTGAACCAACGGTTTATGTGCAGCTCCGGCTGCCGCTGCGGAGCCTGATCACACCTACGCTTCCGGGACCATCAACTTTGGAATCATTCAAGAGAACCTGGAGTCAGACCGATACTTACCAGATCACCGAGGCCATCCAACGCCAGGCTGATGCTCAGGTCTTTCACTCGTTGGAAGTCGCCTCAACGGAATTAACGCTGTCTCCACAAGCGCCCACGGGCAGCGAAGTGCTCACGCTGAACTTAGTGGCCAAAAACAATTGCAGTACGGAATCTACTACCCAAAAAGATTTTACGTATTGCTGGATCATTCCAAACAGGGAGATACAGATCACCGCTGTAGCAACACAGGTTCGGGATATTAAGGTCACGGACCCACGAAACATGTACGAAGTTCACCGGCCGCTGTCCGAGAATTGGAGTCAACCATTCGATCAAAGATTTCGAGACCTAAAGCTGGCAACAGATACCATCGATTCACTTGAAGAGCAGGATATCGAAAAGGTACTTTCCGAAGAGGTTAGTAAAGGACACAACGATTTAGAAGCATTTGGCCTCAAGATCCCATACGACCACACATCTCTCGCAACTATCGTCTTGCTGATTGGGACTCAAATCTATCTCTACATATACTTAGCTCAGGTCTCCGAACGCATCCAGCCCGGCGATCCAATGCTTGATTATCCATGGATCGGAGTGAGCCCGCTCAAATGGGCCAAGATTTTGCTTTTTCTGACATTTGTGCCACTACCATCGATCGCAATTTTCATTTTGGGCTATTCGACTGGACTGTCCCAATCAAATGGGCAAGCGCAAGTGGGCACATTTACAAGCTTCACGCTTGTGTCCTTGTTGTCCTTTTACATCGGATGGAAATGCTGGTTTATCCGCCCGCTTGCGGCTCTAGCGCCGAAACGGCCTGTGAAGCAAGTAATCGAAGTTGAGTCCGAGGATGGACATGAGATGTGAGGTGCACCGGAAAATCCTTATCCGCTGGCCGCTCCCCTCTTTGGAGTTTTGTGGAAGGAGCGCATCGGCTTGCCGGGAATTTGTGCGTCAGGAAGCTGTGAAGAATTGATTTTTTGGACGACTTTGACGCAGAAGGGGGTTTGGTTCGGTCGTGATGGTGATCAGCATGGAGGTACGTGTGGGGTGCGGATGCCGACGACACGGCGCGATATGAGCGGCTAGGCGCTTGTTCCGGCTCAGAGCGGCTGAAGGAAGCTCACCTGTATCTGCTTAAGCAGCAGCAAGTGCTGCGGCATTGAGACAAACCCGGTAAGACAAACCCGGTGACAGAGAGCGCCGGGATAAACCGGCACATTGTAGGGGATGAGAGAGCCCTACGGAAAAGGAGAAGCGACTCCATTCTGGCCTCGAGTCTTGCCTGTGATCCCGCGAGGGATGATAGCGAAGCGTAGACAGAGGGCTGGCGGGCGGGATCATTGAGCTCCGAAAACATGCAACCGAGTGCCGACCCCTTTCTGTCGGTGGGAAGGCAACATCAGCGGCCGCGTTAGATCGCGAGTGGCCGCTGGGCTCGGCGTAGTCGAAGAGTCCATGCACGTCAGCACACAGTGTGCACGAGAACCGGGAGACCTCCAGAGCGTCTGCGCGAGCAGACCGGTCCGGGAAGGTGAAAGACCCATCATCCGGACATGAACGTTTGGAGGAGT
>Ga0302325_10001972_pt1 | contig 50899 bp, 45 predicted proteins | sample Palsa_T0_2_FD_201948 | JGI IMG/M metagenome (GOLD analysis project Ga0302325, IMG submission 201948) | Peat permafrost microbial communities from Stordalen Mire near Abisko, Sweden - Palsa_T0_2 | ecosystem: Environmental > Terrestrial > Soil > Palsa > Peat permafrost | place: Sweden: Abisko...
CTTCCAACCCCTATACGGCCTAATGCGCCGAATCTTGCGCGGATGGATACAATAAATACTTCTCCCGCCGGGCCTTGAAATCCTCCGTCTTTTCCGTCCACAGCGCATGAATCCCGGACAGGGGCTTATCCTCCTGGATGGCTTGGAGCGTTGGTTCATCCGACAGCAGCGTTTCCATCTTGCGGACTTGAAATTGTTTGGGATACCAGCGGTTGAGAATCTTCGCCGCCAGGATGCCGATATCCACCACCCAGCAGCGTTCACGGTCGGTTAAAATGATATTGACGCCTCCGCACGGCTCGTCTTTGAACATGTTTTCCGAAGGCGTGAAGCGAACGGGCACAAAGCGCACGCCGGGCAGCCCCCCGGCGTTCATAGCCTCCGCCAGCCTCAGGTCGTCTATGTACGGCGCGCCGATGACCTCAAAGGGCGTGCCCGTGCCGCGTCCGACGGAAATATGGCAACCCTCCAGCAACCCCACGCCGGGATAAAGCATCGCCTCGTTCAGGCTGCGCATGTTGGGGGAGGGGTTGATCCAGGGCAGGCCGGTTTGGTCGAACCACGCGCCGCGGTCCCAGCCTTGCAACTTGATTACGGTCAAGCCTAATTTGTCCCAATGCCGCTCGGCCTTGCACATCGTGGCCAGTTCACCTTCAGTCATGCCGTAGCGCACCGGCTCGGGATAATAGGCGACAAAACTGGAGAGGCCCCCGCGCACCGGGCCGTCCATCATCAGGCCGTTGATGGGATTGACGCGATCCAGGACAAAAAACTTCAACCCAGCCTCGTTGGCCGCCTCCATGCACAAGCCCAGAGTCGTGGTGAAAGTGTAAAAACGGCAGCCGACATCCTGAATGTCGAAGACCAGGGCGTCGAGGTCCTTCAACTGTTCGGGCGTTGGTGCGTGGCGGCTGCCGTAGAGGCTGATGGCAGGCAGCCCGGTGTGCGAATCCATGCCGTCTTGCACCGGCGCATCGAAGTTCCCATACAAGCCGTGTTCCGGCCCGAACAATATTTTCAATTCGACGCCCGGGGCGTTGTGCAACAAGTCAATGGTGGAGCGGCGTTGGGCATCCTGGCCGGTGGGATTGGTGATCAGGCCGACGCGCAGCCCCTTGAGCGGCGCAAAATTCTCTTTGACAAGAACGTCAATGCCTTCCAGGACGCGCGCCGGGGCGTTGTTGGTGGCCGGACGCTCTTTCTTCGGCCGGATCGCCGCCAGCGCGCCCGGGACGGAGTCAAAATTAAAATCCGTCACCGCCTCGGCCGCCAGCGTGCCGACCGCGCGGTAAAGCGGGATCACGCTTCCCTTTCCATCAGGATGAACGCGGTTGGAGAGGAAAATGAAAAAGGTCTTCGAGAAGGGATCAATCCAGAAGGCGGCGCCCGTGAAGCCGGTGTGGCCGTAGGAGCCAAGGGGGAAATGCTGGCCGCGCGGACTGCTGAAACCCGAGTCAATGTCCCAGCCCAAACCGCGGCGATCTTCCATGCCGGGGGGCGTTTGCACGCTGGTCATTAACTTGACAGTCTCCGGCTTGAAGATGCGCCTGCCGTCCAGTTCCCCCATGTTGAGCATCATGCGGGCGAACCGCGCCATGTCCGGGGCGGTAGTGAACAGGCCCGCGTGCCCGGCCACTCCCCCCATGAACCGCGCCGTCGGGTCATGCACCGTGCCGCGCAGCATGACGCCCTCGGTCATTTCGGTCGGCGCGATGCGCCGGAGTTTGGAGCGCGGCGGCAGAAAGCCGGTGTCGGTCATTTTGAGCGGGCGGTAAATCTCCCTGGCGCAAAACTTGTCCAGCGGCATGCCGCTGACGCGGGCCACAATTTCCCCCAGCGTGAAAAAATTGATGTCGCTGTAGCGGAACTTGGCGCCCGGGGCGGAATCCAGTTTCATGGCGGCGGCCTTTTGAATGGCGGTTTCCGTGCCTTCCCATTTGGGATTCGTGCTGACATCCGGTGGCATGCCGGAAGTATGGGTGAGCAACTCGCGCACTGTGATCTTCCCCATTTCACCGGCATATTCCGGGATGTAGGTGGAAACCGGCGCGTCCAGGCTGACCTTGCCGCGCTCAACCAGCAACATGACGGCGGGAGTGCCGGCCAGGATTTTGGTCAGGGAAGCGACATCGAAAATGGTATCGCGCGTCATCGTTTCCACTGTGGGGACGAGCGAGCGTTTGCCGTAGGCCTTCCAATAAATTTCCCCTCCGTGCTCGACCCAGACCACCGCGCCCGGCAAACGGTGTTCTTCGATGGCCTTTTGGATGGCGTCGTCAATCTGGCCGAGTTTGGCCGGGTCAAGCGGGCTGGCGGCAATGGTGGAAACCAGAGCCAGCCAAAACAAAAAACAGAGGGACATTTTCCTCATCATTGCACGGCGATAATACAGAAGTTCCTGCGCGGCAGGAAAGACGTAATTTAAATGGAATTATCTGGAATTATCATGGAAATCAACGACTTGCGTGGGAAGAAAGGAAGAATGTAGAAGGAAAAAGCATGCGGGAAACGCAAGGTTGCTGATTTTAATCTCCATCATCGTAATAGGCTTTCATGGATAATGCGTTTTTCAGGATTTTTTATTTTTTTAGTCCGATTCAGTCCTATTGAGTCCCATTCACTCCGATTCACTCCTATTAATTGGGTGAATTTTCCTTGCCCTTCCCCACTGGCCACTAATCCCCAACCCCTGGTCACTATTTCAAAGAACAGGCGCCTGAGCGCCACTTAAACCATATTACCATGTGTTGGTGGGAAATCAAATAAAAAGTTTATACAATCTTCCGCAGGGGCGCAAGTCCGCCCGCGGAAAAAATACTCGCCTCCATGCCAAGGCTCTGTTACCCTAACACTGCCACAACCAAGGCCGCACATCCGATGAGTGATCCGAATCAAATGGAAGGCGCCATTTTTGCAGCCGCCTTGCACCTGCCGGCGGAGCGGCGCGCGTCATATCTGCGCAAGATTTGCGGCGCTGATGCCGAGTTGCGCCGTCGCTTGGAGACTCGCCTCGAGGATCAGACATTCCTGGAGAACGACACGGCCGATTCAGAGTTCGACCCCGAGGCCACCGTGACTGCGGTGGGGGTCCTGCGGCGGGAGGAAATGCTCGGCGAAACCATCGGCCGCTACAAGCTGGCGGAGAAGCTGGGCGAAGGCGGCTTTGGCACCGTGTACGTGGCTGAACAAGAAGAGCCGGTCAAACGCCGCGTCGCTTTCAAGATCACCAAGCTGGGCATGGATACCAAGGAAGTCGTGGCCCGTTTTAAGATCGAGCGTCAGGCGCTGGCCACGATGGACCATCCCGGCATCGCCAAAGTGCTCGATGCCGGGGCCACGAGTGGCGGCCGGCCTTACTTCGTCATGGAACTGGTCAAAGGGATCAAGATCACGGAGTATTGCGATCAGAACAAGCTTTCCACGCACAAACGGCTCGTTCTATTTCAGCGATCCCCAGTGGACGAATTACACGGGACGATTTTACCGCATCAGTTCGCCCGGACCGTGAGCCTTAGCCGCACAACAGAAGCAACTTGCAAAAGTTGTGTCTTAAAAATGGATGTCTCTGGCAGAAAAGCCGGGGTCTGCGAAAAAGCGTGAACAATTTGCATTTGATTTCCCACTAACTCGTGGTAATATGAGGTTTATGAGGCGCTCCGGCGCCTGTTCTTTGAAATAGGGAAAACATGGCAGCGGGAACAGAACAACATAAGAGCCGCCCGCGTTGCGGGCTGTCCCGCCGCTGATCATCCACAGCCAAGAGGCGGGACGCCTCTTCCACTTTGTTCCATGAAGGCTGACCGAGGTAAATTGCGGCAAATTGCGCTGAATTGCGCCAAAAAAAATTTCGGCGTTCCGAACGGCTTCATCCTGTTAATCCTAGGAACTGAATTTTGACAGGATTAACAGGATTTACAGGATGGAAAAGAGGATGTGGCATCAGCAATCATCCCTCACCGTTTGGGGAGAGATCCGTGTGCTGTGCTTCATCCTGTTAATCCTGTCTCAAAATCTTCCTGTCGTGTCCTTCGACTGCATGGATGCGGCTTAGGCGAGGATTTTGGTCCTGTCGAAACGTCTTGCTCTGGAGTGCCGTTAGTTTCGGTTAGTTACGCCTACTTTCGGCCAGTTTCGGCTAGTTTCGCCTTAAGGAATAAAAAATCATGCGGTTGTGCCTCCAAAAGCGGCAAATATGCCGCTCAAACCGGGTCAATAGGGCCAATACGGGCAAAGGATGTGCCAAGCGAAGGAAGCTTATCCTTACGCCCAGTCCGAGCCGGTCAAACCCAGTCAAACCCTGTCAAACCGCCTCAAAAAAAACCTGGCGATCACGATGATTCCCCCGTTCCGCGCCGTTCCTGGCGAGAACCTTGAACTTTAAACTTTGAACTTTGAACTAATTCGTGCCAAGTTGTAGCGTGCAAATTGGGCGGAAAAGATTATATTAAACGTGTCGTATGCCTGACCAAGCTCAAAAAAATAGACCCATCGCCCCTTCCGGCGGCGGTGGCGGTGAAGGGCCTAGCGCCCCCAAAGTGGATAAACCTAATACGGAGGAATTGCTCAAACGCATGCGCAAGGTCGATCCCGACCAGGCCCGGCGTTACCGCCAGCGCACCGGCCAATGAGCCATTCACAACCGATCGCAGGCGATTTCCTATCGCTTTTGGCGGAGCATCGCCTCGAACCAGCGGCGTCGGCGGCGTCTTCGGGCGCGCCCGTGCAGACGCAAGCGACCACCGTTTTCGGCTTCCATTACGCCGAAGGCGTGCTCATGGCGGGCGACCGCCGCGCCACGGCGGGCAATGTCATCGTCACCGACCGCGTCGAGAAAATCATCGAAATTGACCCGACTTCCGTGCTGGCCATCGCGGGTGTGCCGGCGACGGCGTTTGAAATGGCACGAGTGCTGCAAACTTCCTTTGAATACTACCGGCGCAGCCAGCTTCAGCCCCTGAGCCTGCCGGCCCGCGTGCGGGCGCTGGCCCGGTTGTTGCGCGACAATTTGCCCATGACCATGCAGGGCATTGGGATTGTCGTGCCGCTCTTCGCGGGCGTGGATCACGCGGTCATACCGCCTGAACCGCGCATTTATTTTTACGATCCGCTGGGAGCGCAATTCCAGGCAGTCGGATACGCGGCCTCCGGTTCCGGTTCGGGGACCATTCGGAGCATCCTGAGTTTCCAGGAGCGTTACGGACAGCCCAGGCCGTCGCAAATGGGTTTGCGCGACGCGGTGCGCTTCGCCTCGCGCCTGCTTTCGACCGCCTCGGAATTTGATTCGGCTACCGGCGGCATCAATCCTGCCACGGAAACTTACGCGACCATCAAGGTGCTCAAGGCGTCGGGTGTGGAAACGATCACCGACGCGCAGCAAAAGGAGTTTCTGCATGACTGAGGAGCCTTATCGCTGGCTGGAGGCGGTGGCCAACCGCCGCGAATACGTCCATGAGCAACTCAAGAGCGGCACTCCCGTCCTGGCCGCCAGCCTGCCCGAGGGCATCTTGTTGCTGGGCGTGGGCGGCGGGCAGTCTAAAGTGTTCGAGTTGTTTGACCGCCACGCGCTGGCCGGCCTGGGCCATCCGGCGGACATCGAGAAGATTCGCCAGGCCGCCATTGACGCCGCGCACGTGGAGGCTTTCACCCGTGCGCCGGAAGACGTGAGTCTGCGGCGCCTGGTTAGTTTCGGGCTGGGGCCGCAATTGAAGACCCATTTCGAGCAGATTTTCAGCGCGCCGTTTTTAGTTGAAATGGTTCTGGCGGAATTGGGGCCGGAGCCGGGGCGCGATTTGTTTTTCCGGCTGCATTTTGACGGGTCCTACCGCACCCAATTCGGCGGCGCCGTCGTCGCCGCCAGCCAGGCCGAGGCCGAGGCGGCCGCGCAGAAATGGCTGGGAGAGATGGTCAAGACTAAACCTGGCCGGACGGAAGCGGCCGACCTGCTGTTGCAGGCCTGGTGGCGCCTCTCGGAGAACAAGTCCTTCACCGAGGGGTTGCCGGATGAGGCGGCGCGCCAGGCCGGCTGGCGCGAGGCCGTCAAGGGCAAGGAAATCGAAATCGGCTGGCTGGCCCGCCAGGCTTCGCGTCCGGCCCGCTACCAGGCGCAGACCGCGGCGGAGCTGGGTTTATAAGGAAGAAAAATGCGGAACGGAGCCACGCAACTATGAACCGCATCGTCGGCCTGGAGACCGAGTACGGATGTTTGACCGGCGACTTTACCGGCACGCCCGGCGCCATCACGCGCGTGCGCGACTGGATTTTCAAGGATCAGCGCCTGGGCCTCATTGACGTTCATCAGCGCGACTGGGACGAACCGGCGGGCAACGGCGGCTTTCTCTTCAACGGCGGACGTTGCTACATTGACATGGGCCATCTGGAGTATTGCACGCCAGAATGCCTGAGCCTGCTGGACGTCTTGCGCTACGACCAGGCCGGCGACGCGATCCTGCTGCAAGCCCTGCGCTCCATGCACCTGGAGCGGGAGATCCATTTCATCCGCAACAACATTGATCATTATTCCGGCGCGACCTTTGGCTGCCATGAGAATTACCTGGTGCGCCGCGCCGCGCCGCTGACCGAAGCCAACGTTCATTCCCTGCTGGCTTTCCTGACCTTGCGCATGCTCTACGTCAGCGCGGGGCGCGTCGGCGCGACCCTGGCGGCGGAGGCGCGCGGCGAATTGACGCGTCCCGGCGCCGAGAGCATTTACCAGATGAGCCAGCGCGCCGATTACATCAATAACGACCTCTTCGAGTGGGTGCAGTTCAACCGCGCCATCATCAATACCCGCGACGAACCGCTGGCCGACGCCCGCAAATACCGCCGCCTGCACTTGTTGCACGGGGACACCAATGTTCTGCCAGCCAGTCTCCTCTTGAAAGTCGGCACCACTTCGCTGGTGCTCGACTTGTTGGAAGCCAATTGCCTGCCCAAAATCGTGTTGGCCGACGCCGTTGCCGCCTTCCGCAACTTGTCCCATCAACCCGACGGCCCGTGGCTGGTGCCATTGGCCGACGGCCATTGCGCCGAGGCCGTCGCCTTGTTGTTCGAATACTTGCGGGCGGCCAAGTCGGAGCTGGGCGGGCGCGACGCCGAAACCGACCTGCTCCTTTCGATATGGACCGAGACGCTCAACGCGCTGGCATCGGACCCGGAGGAGTTGGTGGGAAGGGTGGATTGGATCACCAAACGATGGTTGTTGCGGCAATTCTGCGAGCAGGAGAACATCGCCTGGAGCCATCCCTGGCTCAAATCGCAGGACCTGGAGTATCATCAAATTGACCCGGCGCGCAGTTTGGGTTTGGCCCTGGCGCGCAATCCGGCAGGCTGGGAGATTCCGCACAAAGAAATCACGCAGGCGGCCGGGCAGGCGCCCTGCAACACGCGCGCCGCCGTTCGCGCGCGCGCCATGCGGCTGCTCAAGGAGGAGCCATGCTTGTATTTTATTGATTGGGAAATCATCGGCGCCGAAGGCGGCAACTCGCTGCACATGCTCAACCCGTTCGACGCGGGCGCCCAGGAGGCGGAATCATGGGTGCATTTGTTGAACGGCAACGCGGAAAAAACCCCCCGGCGCGGCAAAGTGGCCAGCGGTTCCTGATCCTGGTCGTAATTTCAACCGCCCTCCTTCCACTTAAGGGCGAATAAACTCGCCTTGCGTGCGGGGCATGGGTAGCTTGTCAGCGTGCTTGACATGAGTTCGACCGAACAACGCCATCTGGCGGCTATCATGTTCACCGACTTGGTGGGCTATAGCGCACTCACCCAGCGCAACGAGAAGCTCGCCCTCGAATTGCTCGAAGAACATCGGCGCCTCTTCCGCGAGTTGTTCCCCAAGTTCGAAGGACGGGAAGTGGAGACGACCGGGGATGGCTTTCTGGTGGAGTTTGGCAGTTCGTTGGCGGCGGCGCGCTGTGCCATCGAGATGCAGCGGGCGATCTCCACCCGCAATCTCTCGGCCGCCCCGGACCGTCAGATTCAGGTGCGCATTGGCATCCACGTAGGCGACGTAGTGCATAAAGACGGGCACGTGCTGGGGGACGGGGTGAACATCGCCGCGCGTCTGCAGCCGCTGGCGGAGCCGGGCGGGATTTGCATTTCGGAGGATGTGGCGCGGCAAATCCAGCACAATCTGGAAGCGGTGGTGGTGAGCATCGGGCAGGCGGCGCTCAAGAACATCCGGCTGCCCGTGAAGGTTTGCCGGATCGTGCTGCCGTGGGAGAAGCAGGAAGCGGCCCGCAGCGCGGAAGTCCAACAGCCTGAGAAGCCCATGGCCCCTCGTTCCCAATGGAAGTGGGCCTTGGCCCTCCTGGCCATCGTGAGCATCGCCATTGCCGGTGGCGGGGTTTGGTGGACGAAGCAGCGCTTCGGGGTCGCGTCGAACCCGACCCCGGGGTCGCAAGGCACGAGTGCTTCCGCCACTCCGGCCGTCCCGGACACCAAGTCCGTGGCGGTGCTGCCCTTTGTGAACATGAGTTCCGACAAGGAAAACGAGTATTTGAGCGACGGCCTGAGCGAAGAGCTAATCACTGCTTTGACGCAGGTGCGGGGCTTGCGCGTGCCCGCCCGGACTTCCTGTTTCGTGTTCAAGGGCAAAACCGACGATATTCAAAAGATTGGCCAACTCCTCCATGTCGCCAACGTCCTGGAAGGGAGTGTGAGCCAATCGGGCAACAAACTTCGCATCACCGTGCAGCTTATCAAGGTGGCCGATGGCTTCCATCTTTGGGCCACCAATTATGACCGCGAGATGAGCGATCTACTGGCGCTGCGGAGCGAGATAGCGCAGCAGGTGGTCGCCGTCATGCGAGTGCAGTTGCTGCATGGGGAGCGAAAGCAGCTTGAAAAGAAAGGGACGGAAAATCCAGAGGCGCACCGGCTGTATTTGTTGGGCTGTTCCCTCTGGAACCAGCGCACCGGGGACAGCGCGAAGAGAGCCTTGGAGTATTTTGAGCAAGCATTGCTCAAAGACCCCAAATACGCATTGGCGCAGGTGGGGGTGGCCAACTGTTATATCCTGCTGCCTGAGTACGCAGATGTTCCCGGTCGAGAAGCTACGACCAAGGCGCGTGCCGCCGCGCTCACAGCGCTCAAGCTGGACGAGACGCTGGGTGAAGCTCACGCGGTGTTGGCCTTAACGAGAGAGATTGAACGGGATTGGCCGGGAGCCGAAGCGGAATATAGGCAAGCCATCGAGTTGACTCCGAATTATGCCACCGCGCACCAATGGTATGCGGGTTGTCTGCGACTTTTGGGCCGGTTTGATGAAGCGCACCGCGAGATTGAACGGGCACAAGAGCTTGATCCACTGTCGCCCATTATAAAAGTGAATGTGGGTGTGAACTTCTTTTTGCAAGGGCACTATGACCAAGCCATCGCTGCCTACCGCGCAGCCATCGAACTGAATCCAAACTTCCGTGTGGCCCACCAAATGCTCGGTAATGTCTATTTAATGAAACAGATGTACAGCGAAGCCATGACGGAGTTCCAGACGATGAGGGAATCCATTGGCAACGTTCCGTATGGACTTGGCGACCTCGGTTATGCTTATGGGATTTCCGGCAGAGTCAAGGAGGCTAGTCAAGTGCTCGATGAATTAACGGGTTTCTTGGGGAAGGGATACGAAGTCCAATATGGTATGGCTCAAGTTTACAATGGTCTGGGAGATCGTGAGAAAACATTGGATTGGTTGGAAAAAGCCGTCGAGGCACAATCAGATGGGATAACGGATCTGGACTATAATCCGTTGTGGCAGAATGTTCGTTCGGAGCCGAGGGTCCTGGCTTTGCTCAAGAAGATGGGAATGGAGAAATAACATGGGTTTGACCGAACAACGCCATTTGGCGGCTATCATGTTCACCGACTTGGTGGGCTATAGTACGCTCACCCAGCGCAACGAGAAGCTCGCGCTGGAATTGCTCGAAGAACATCGGCGCCTGTTCCGCGAATTGTTCCCCAAGTTCGAGGGCCGGGAGGTGGAGACGACCGGGGATGGCTTTCTGGTGGAGTTTGGCAGTTCATTGGCGGCGGCGCGCTGCGCCATCGAGATGCAGCGAGCGATCTCCACCCGCAATCTCTCTGCCGCCTTGGACCGTCAGATTCAGGTGCGCATTGGCATTCATGTAGGCGACGTGGTGCATAAAGACGGGCACGTGCTGGGGGACGGGGTGAACATCGCCGCGCGTCTGCAGCCCCTGGCGGAGCCGGGCGGGATATGCATTTCCGTGGATGTGGCACGGCAAATCCAGCACAATCTGGAAGCGGCAGTAGTAAGCATAGGCCAGGCGGCGCTCAAGAACATCCGGCTGCCGATGGAGATTTGCCGCATCGTGCTGCCGTGGGAGAAGCAGGAAGTGGCCCGCAGCGCGGAAGTCCACCAGCCTGAGAAGGCCACGGCCCCTCGTTCTCAACGGAAGTGGGCCTTAGCCCTTCTGGCCATCGTGAGCATCGCCATTGTCAGTGCCGGGGTTTGGTGGACGAAGCAGCGCTTCGGGGCCGCGTCGAACCCGACTGCGGAGTCGCAAGGCACGATTGCTCCCGTAACCCCAGCCGCCCCGGACACCAAGTCCGTGGCGGTGCTGCCCTTTGTGAACATGAGTTCCGACAAGGAAAACGACTATCTGAGCGACGGCCTGAGCGAGGAGCTATGCACGGCTTTGGCGCAGGTGCGGGGCTTGCGCGTGCCAGCGCGGACTTCCTGTTTCGTTTTCAAGGGCAAAACCGACGACATTCAAAAGATTGGCCAACTCCTCCATGTCGCCAACGTCCTGGAAGGGAGTGTGAGCCAATCGGGCAACAAACTTCGCATCACTGTGCAGCTTATCAATGTGGCCGATGGCTTCCATCTTTGGGCGACCAATTATGACCGCGATATGAGCGATCTTCTGGCGTTGCGGAGCGAGATCGCGCAGCAAGTGGTGGCCGCCATGCGAGTGCAATTGCTGCATGGCGAGCGGGAGCAGCTTGCGAAGAAAGAGACGCAGAATCCCGAGGCGCACCGGCTCTATTTGTTGGGCTGTTCCCTCTGGAACCAGCGCACTGCGGACGGCGTGAAGAGAGCTTTGGACTATTTTGAGCAAGCATTGGTCCAGGACCCCAACTACGCGCTGGCGCAGGTGGGGGTGGCCAACTGTTATCTCATGCTGCCTGAGTACGCAGGTGTTCCCAGTACAGAAGCCATGCCCAAGGCGCGTGCCGCCGCGCTCACAGCGCTAAAGCTGGACGATACGCTCGGGGAAGCTCACGCGGTCTTGGCTAACATCAGAATGAGTGGATGGGATTGGCAGAGAGCCGAAGCCGAATGCAGGCAAGCTATCGAGCTTGCTCCGAATTATGCCACCGCCCACCAGTGGTATGCGGGTTGTCTGCGGGATTTGGGTCGGTTTGATGAGGCGACCCGCGAGATTCAACGGGCCCAAGAGCTTGATCCACTGTCGCCCATCATAATCGTGAATGTGGGTTCGATTTTCTATCGCCAAGGGCACTATGACCAAGCCATCGCTGCCTGCCGCGCAGCACTCGAACTGAATCCAAACTTCCGTGCGGCCCACGAAATGCTCGGTGAGGTCTATTTAATGAAACAGCGGTACAGCGAAGCCATCACGGAGTTCCAAACGATGAGGGAATCCATTGGGAACGTTCCTTTTGGACTAGGCACCCTCGGTTATGCTTATGGCCGTTCCGGCAGAGTGGATGAGGCTGGCAAAGTGCTCGATGAATTAACGGGTTACTTAGGGAAGGGATACGAAGTCCGATACGATATCGCCTTAGTTTACAATGGTCTGGGCGATCGCGAGAGAACTTTGGATTGGTTGGAAAAAGCCTTCGAGGCACACTCAGATGGGATAACGGTTCTGGACTATTATCCGCTCTGGCAGAATATTCATTCGGAGCCGAGGGTCCACGCAATGCTCAAGAAGATGGGAATGGAGAAATAGACGGCCTTCACTCCATCCGAATAATAGCGCCTGCCACCGCGTCACCGCAGTTGAATCACCGCGCCGGACTGCCACGGATATTCTTTCTTATCTACAGTCAGCACGCGCGGCAGCAGTTCGACCACGTGGCCGAATAGGCGCATTGTCACCGTCCCCGGCAGAAAGGTCGGGTCCTGATACAGCAATTCCCCGAACGGCAATTCGGGCGGTGTATCGCTGAAAACAATCGTGCGGGAGAAACCGGCCGGGTGGACGGTTTGACCGGCAAAGACGATGGTCTCGGATATGTTTAGATTGGTTTGGGAAATCAGCAGCGCGGGCGTGCCGGCGGCGTCGGCGGAGAAGGCCGCCTCCCACGGACCTTTGGCAGTCCGGCGGTGTTCGATCCATCCAAAGACCGTGACATAAAAGACCAAGGCGATGACCAGACAAATCGCCAGATGTTTGAGCAGGCCGTCAGAGCGCATCGGCAAAATTGTTCGGCCATGGCCCGTCGGTGTCAAGACGGTCCGGTCTTGTTCCTTGTGTAGGGGCGCAAGTCTGGCTTTGACCTCCAACCCCACCGTCCCTCCCGCTTGACCCGTCACACCGTAACATTCACTGATAATCAACAACTTAACCCGTAAAATGATATTGAATTTATGTTGTTGCATTCCCGTCAAACAGTGGTAGTATGGTGCTTGTGAGGCGCTGAGGCGCCTGTTCCTTGACATAGGGGCATAAAGGGCGGTTCGTGGCCAGCCTAGCCCGCCTCTGCCGAAGGCCCGACAGGATGAGGCAGATGAAGCCTGGTAACGGCTAATCACGCCTAATCACGCCTAATCACGCCAACAAAAAAATAAAAATCATGCCATGGCTCCAAAAGCGGCAAATTTTGCCTGTCAACGTCGTTGAATCGCAAATAGGCAGAAAACGCCAATCCGAATCCCAAAGAATAGGACTGGATTTGACTGGATTTGACTTAAAAAATAAAAATCCTGAAAAACGTGTCATTCATGAAACCCGATTGCGATGATGGAGATTAAAATCAACAATCTTGTGCTTCCTGCATGTTTGTTCCTTCTACTTTCTTCCTTTCTTCCGCAAGTCGTTGATTTCCATGATAATTCCAGATAATTCCAGATAATTTGCCGTCACAAACCATCAACCGAACCCGTTACAAAAGCGGATTTGCGCCCCTTGTGTAGTGTTTCAATGAAGCCTTTGGGCTTCGCCCGGGGTTCGTCACGAAATTGTCACACGAATTCACTGTTACCGCATGCCCGGACGCTCCATGCTGATAATGCGATGATGCGTGCCATCACCAACGAGAGCCAATCCTCCGCCACGCAAAACGGGACGGCGGCCATCGCCGCAGACGCGGTGTCCCGGCGCGTCACCGATGAACCGCGCATCACTTTTGACGTCCAACATCTGCATGTCTGGTTCGCCTCCCACCAAGTCCTGACGGATATCTGCCTGCAAATCCCGGCCAAGGCCGTCACCGCCATCATTGGGCCGAGCGGATGCGGCAAATCCACTTTCCTGCGCGCCTTGAACCGCATGCACGATTTGGCGCCGGGCGCGCGCGTCGAGGGCCGGGTCGCTTTGTTCGAGGAGGACCTTTATTCCCCGCATATTGATGCCACGCTGGTGCGGCGGCGCGTCGGGATGGTCTTTCAAAAATCGAATCCCTTTCCCACCATGTCCGTGGCCGAGAACGTGACGGCGGGTTTGCGGCTCAACGGCGTGCGCCACAAGGGCCTGTTGCGGGAACGCCTGGAGCAAACCTTGCGCATGGCCGCCCTGTGGGACGAAGTCAAAGACCGCCTGCACGCCAGCGCTTTGAGCCTTTCGGGCGGACAGCAACAACGGTTGTGCATCGCCCGCGCGCTGGCGATTGAACCGGAGGTGCTGCTGATGGATGAACCGGCGTCGGCCCTGGATCCGCTGGCCACGGCCAAGATCGAGGAACTGATCCTCGAATTGAAGAAGCAGTTCACCATTGTCATCGTCACTCACAACATGCAGCAAGCCTCGCGCATCTCGGATTTCACCGCCTTTTTTTATCTCGGCAAATTGGTTGAATTCGACCACACGAGAAAACTATTCACCAACCCGGCCTGCAAACAAACCGAGGATTACGTCACCGGCCGATTCGGATAAAATGATGAACTTATTTTTCCTGCGTCATGGCAAAGCGCACTCGCGCAGCCCGCAGTGGCGGCCGGACAGCAAACGTCCGCTCACGCGGGAAGGAGAGAACGGCATGTTTGAGGTCGCGCGCGGCATCAAGGCGTTGGGCGTTTCGTTCGACGTGATTCTGACCAGCCCTTACGCCCGCGCCCTGCGGACGGCGGAGATTCTGGCCGAGGTCTATGACTCGCAGAAACTTTTCGAGACCGCCGGCCTGGCGGCGGACGTCGGGGCCAAAGACATCATTGATGAAATCAACGAAAATTTCTCAACCGCCGGAGCGATCGTTCTGGTCGGACACGAACCGTTCCTAAGCGGGCTGATTTCGACGCTGCTGACCGGTGAAAGCGGGATGGAGATCGAGTTAAAGAAAGCCGGCTTCTGCAAACTGACCACGGAAAAGTTGATCCTGGGCAAATGCGCCCGCCTCAATTGGCTGCTGACGCCCAAACAACTTGTCTCTTTGAGAAAGCGCAAGTAAGTCAAGGCGTCCAACCGAACGACTGGGACAGACGCACCAGCGCGTAACCCATCGCACCCGTGGCGGGCAGCGTGAGAATCCACGCCCAGACCATGCGCTCGACCACCGTCCATTTGATGGCGTTGAAACGCTTGGCGCAACCGACGCCCATGATGGCGGCGGCAATGTTGTGCGTGGTCGAGACTGGTATCCCAAGCAAGGACGCCAGCCCAATGACGGACGCCGAGCTGGCCTCGGCCGCAAAGCCGTTGATGGGATGGAGCTTGACCATCTTGTGCCCCAAGGTCTTGATGATGCGCCAACCACCCACCGCCGTGCCCGAGGCCATGGTCAACGCGCATACAACCTTGATCCACGCCGCGATGACCAAACCCTTCCCAGGCAGCGGCAAAGGTGAGCGGAGAAACTCCAGCCATGCCGGCAGATGATCGAAAGTCCCGGCCTTGGTGGCCGAAAGCAGCGCCAGCGCGATGATGCCCATGGTTTTTTGGGCGTCGTTGGTGCCGTGCATCACGCCCATGGCGCCGGCGCTGAATATTTGGGCGACGCCAAAAAAGGCATTGACCTTGGACGGGCGCCGGCGCCGCAACGTCACGTAGAGGACGGCCATCAACACGAATCCGCAAACGAATCCAAGCAGAGGCGAAAGAAACATCGGCACAATGACCTTCCACAACAAACCGTTGCTCAGATACCAATGCTCCGCGCTGGGTTGCGACCAAATAATGACGTCCCAATGGTTGTGGGCCGCCGCCAGCGCCGCGCCGCACAGGCCGCCGATCATGGCATGGCTTGAACTGGACGGCAACCCGTGCCACCAAGTGATCAGGTTCCACGCAATGGCTCCCAGCAACGCGCAGGCGATGACGTCCGACGTGATGGCAACGACGCCGGCATCCACCAGGCCGCCGGTGATCGTCTTGGCGACGGCTGTGCCCAGGAGGGCGCCAAAAAGATTGGTGCAGGCCGCCAGCACGACAGCCTGGCGCGGCGTGAGCACCTTGGTTGAAACGACGGTGGCGATGGAATTGGCCGTGTCATGAAATCCATTGATGTACTCAAAAGCGAGGGCGACCACGATGACCGTCACGATGAGCGTCATGGCGTGTCAGGAGTTTTTAAGCGCGATATTGGAAATGACGTTGCCCACGTCCCGGCAACGGTCAATGATTTTTTCAAGCAACTCGTATAGGTCCTTGCGCACAATCACGGTGATCGGGTCGTGCTTGCCGGAGAAGAGATCGCGCAGCAACTCCGTGATTGCCTTGTCGGCTTCGCCTTCGAGATATTGCATCTTGTCGTTCAGACTGCGGATTTCCTCCAGATGCACTCCCCGGCGAAGGCTTTGCACCATCTCCATGACGGTGGCGGTCGCCTGGGCCAGAAGATTGATTTGCGTGGCGAAATCAACGCCTTGAAGGTGCTGCGGCGTCAGGAGCAGGCGGCCGCCAAACTTTTCCACCGTTTTGGGAATCCGGTAGAGGGCGTTGGCCAGGCTCTCGATGTCCTCGCGTTCCAAGGCCGTCACAAAAGTCGTATAGACCGCCTCACTGATCTGCGCGCGCAGTTCCTTCTCCTTGCGGCGCGATTGCACGAACTCGTACGAGAGCGTGGTTTGATTCGGGTTGGCGATGAGCTTGACCAGCGCGTCCACGCTGGTCCGCGCCTGCTGCGCGCTGGCCTCCAGAAGGTCAAAAAACTTGTCCTGCTGGCCGAGAAGCATTTGCAGTGAGAACATAGTCTCTGCTTTCTATCGGCACAAACCAGTGTCGTAAACAATTTAATTGTGAATTCCGTGTGTCGGAACTCCTGCAACAAAATTTGTCAGGGGAATGATAGGAAGCGAAATCATTTTGCGATCTCCTTTTCCCATTCCCCTGACACCTCTCCGCTTCTTCGTTTTCCATGCCCATCATCGTTTAGGTTGCTGTTCTGCCGCGCTGGGTTGCATGCGGAAAAATCCGCGGTCTTGTCCCTTGTCTTCCACGAGTTTCATGGTGATTTGTTGCCATTGGGAGGATTTTTCGATTCGCCTTTCTCAAAATCTTGGATCAGCGACATTGACTTCCTGGCTTCTTCGAGCAGCGCGCGGGCTTGCTCCGGGGTGCGCACCACCTTGGGACGGAGGAAGACCAGCAGTTCGGTGCGGTTGACTGATTTGTCGTGTTTGGCGAAAATATATTTCAACCCCGGGATGCTGCCTAGAATGGGGGTTTTGTAGGTGGTATCATTGAGTTGCTTTTGGATGATGCCGCCCAGGACGAGCGTCTCGCCGGCTTTGGCGGTCAGTTCGGTGCGGAATTGGGCGGAGTCAAACACCGGCTGGGCATTGATTTGCGTTGGGTCAATGGTGGAGGATTCGGCGCGGACGCGCAATTGGACGTCGCCAGAGGAGTTGATGTGAGGTTCGACTTCGACGACGACACCGACATTCCTGGAAATAAAAGTTTGTGAACTTCCCCCCAAGGCGGCGTTCACGGTGCCATTTGCGAGTTGGATGACCTGGCCCACGAAGAGCTTGCCCATGTCATTGTCTGAAATCGTGAGTTGCGGCTCGGAGATCACCGTGGCGTTGGCTTTCTGTTGGAGGAACTGGATCAGGAAATCCATGCTGATGTTGCCGGTCAACATGCCGGAGCGCAAACTGGTCAGCGCTTGAGCCACCGAGGCGACGGAACTGGAACCGCCGGGATTGACGGGGTTGTTGACCGAGGTATTGTTGCCAACACCTTTGACGTAGGTGCCACCCAAACTGGGCATGAGGGAGTTTTGATAGTCATTCCCGGAAAAGACCTGGCTGCCGTTGGGCGAGTAGCGCACGCCTATTTGGTCCAGATAATTGGCGGAAACCTGCACCAGTTTGGCATCAATCAATACTTGCGCAGGCGGAACGTCCATCTCCTCGATCATTTTGTTCACCTGGGCAAAAAGATGGACATTGGCCGTGACCAGCAGCGAACTGCTGGCTTCGTCGGGCACGATCCTCACCCTTCCCACCAGATCGCTGACAGGACGCTCACTGTTTCTGTCACTCGAACCGTTTCGGCCGGTGGCATCCGGCGGCCCGCCGAGCCAGGGATAATAGGGGTCTTCCTTGACGACCTGTTCCAGCGAGAAGTCGTCTCCCTGAGGCGTGGTTTGCTGGTTCGGCTGCTGTTGCTGGGGTTGCGGGTTGGCGCCATTTGGATTCTGCTGGTTGGCCGGCCGCAGGGCTTGGGAACCGTTTTTGGCAAAAAGGATGTTGATCCGGTTGGCGATCTTTTGGGCGTTGCCAAAATTGAGCCTGATATGGTAGGTGGTGTCGCCCGCCGCCGACGGCTTGTCCAATTCCTTGATCACCGCGATGACGGCGTCGAGGTTTTCCTGCGAGTTGGCCGTGATGATGAGGGCGTTGGCGGCCGCCTCGCTGGTGATGCGCACCTTGCCATACAACCGTCCGACATCCCGGTCGGCCGTCTGCTGCGGCTCGTCATTGAAGAAATCAAAATAAGATCGCTGGGTCGTCTTCTTGAGAAAAAGTTCGTTGAGAACGTCTTCGAGGTCACCCGCGCTGACATTTTCCACGGGGATAATCCTTGGCGCCAGACTGTTGTCCGAGATCGGTTGATCCAGGGCGCTGATCGTGCTGGCGATGCTGTCCATCGCGGCGGGCGGGGCCTGGACCAGGATGGCGTTGCGGCGGCGATCCGCCACGAAGCTTATCTTCTTGGTGTCCTTCTGGTTGTAATTGCCGCCGTAGAAAAAGTAGCGATAATTGCCGCCGTTGTTGTTCTGCTCATTGCCCAGGTCCTGCAATTGTTTGGTCACGTCCTGCGCGTCGGCATTCTTCAGTTCAAAAGTCTTGACCACCTTCTCCTGCGCGTCGGCCGTGTCGAGCGAGGAGACAAAATTTTCGATTTCCTTGAAATTGGCCTCGCTGGAGAGAACCATCAGCGCGTTGGCAGTGTCGCTGGCCGAGACTTCGATCAGTTCCTTGGATGTCTTGCCGGTCAGCTTTTGGTAGAGCGGCTCGAGTTGCTTGGATAGTTCCTGCGCGTCCACATTCTTCAGGTTGATGGCCCGCACAATGACGTCGTCGTTTTTTGCCACATCCAGGGCGCTGATCAGCCGGGCGGCGGCCGCCAGATTGTCGTTGTGATCGGTCACGATCATCAGATTGGCGCGTTCGTCGGTCACCACCACCGCATTGGTGGAAAGGACGCTCTTGACCTTATCCATGATTTCCGCGGCCGGCAAATGTTGGAGGGGAAACACTCTGATCAAACGCTGGCGGCCTCCGGGCACGGCCGTGTCTCCGGCCCCGGTCAGTACGGGACTCAGATTCATCTTCGACTCCTGGTCCGCCGGGACAATGAGGATGGAATCGCTGGTTTCAATGGCGTTGAAACCCTCCATGTCCAGGGCGCGATAGACCATCGTAATCGCTTCCTCCCGGGTGACCTTCTTGGTGGCGACAATCGTCACCTGACAATGCGCCGTGGGATATTTGATCACGCTCTTGCCGGTGTTTTCGGATAGCCACTGGATGACCTGGTCAATTTGCATGTTCTGAAAGCTCAACTGGATCAAATCGGTCGGCAATTTCTTGGCCTCAACCGCCGCCCCGTCGGGCGCATTGGTTGAGCCTGCGGGCGCATTGGTGGAAGCCGCTGCCGTTCCGGGAGAGTTGGTGTCCGTCGAGGCGGGCGGCGCGGTGTTGGTCGCGCCGGGGGAAGCGGGCGCGGCGCTTTGGCCGTGGACGAAGGACAATGAACTCCAGAGGAGGACTGCCGCAAGACAGAGCGAAAGCAACACTGCGGTGAAATTAAGTTTCAATGGCAGGCGTTTTAATGATTGCATTATTGGGTCTCCTTTTGGTTGGACGAAATGGTCTGGTTGGTTGAGGCATGTTGGGCAGTTGCATTACGGATGGACGCCCTTCTCGTTGGCGCGTTGGTGGACGGCGTGTTTGTCGAGACTATGTTGGTGGAGGCGATGTCGGTGGATGGCGCGTTAGTCGTTGCGGGCATAAGGCTCTCCCCGCCTATGCCGCCAAATAAAGTCAGTTCACTCTTTTCCCCACCCAGCTCGACGAGCACCCGGTTGACGCCAATGCGCAGCAGTTTGATCCCTCCTATCTCGCCGCCTACTTTAACCGGACCGGTCTGGCCGTTGGTCGCCTGGATGAATGCCTCCTGCTCGGCAATGCCGATTAAGGCCATGGGCATTGGCTTCATCAGTGCTCCGAAGATTTCGCTATCAATGATTCTATCCACGCGGGCCTCGACCTCGGGCGGAAGCTCGATTTTCTTCATGCCGCCTCCCCTAGGTCCGCCTGGCATCCCGCCGCCCATCATCCGGGCCATCATGCCAGGGGGCATGCCGGGAGGCAGACCGGACATTCCCTCGGGCGGGCCGGACTTTCGCGAACCGCCGTGGCTCGGGCCGGGACTGGCGTTGGTCTGGCCCGCTTCGCTTATTGCCGCGGCGTTGGTTGATTTCGCCACGGCATTCGTGCCGCCAACCGCATTCGTTCCACTAACCACGTTCGTGCCGTTAACCGCATTCGTAGCTTTGACCACATTCGTGCTGTTCGCCACGTTCGTTCCTTTGGCGGCGTTCGTTCCCTTGGCGGCATTGGTGCTAATGGTCGCGTTGGTCCCATTCGGCCGCGTTTTCTTCGCGTCCGCCGCGTTAGTCTCGTTCGTCGCGCCCGGCAGCGTCGGCAGGGCCGGGATGGTCAGATGCGCCAGAGGATTGCCGCGCAGGATCACGCTGCCCAGTTGCCAGACCAGCACAGCCGCCAACGCCAGGCAGATGATTTTTACGGGACGCTCGAACCGCTCAAACATGGGAAGTTTCCTCCTTGGGTTTCCAGGCGTCAAAATTCAGAACCACAATTGTCATGCTGACTTTGAGCATATTGGGCATGCGCGGGTCGGCCGTGATTTGAACGGTGTCAATGATAACCGGAAAACCGACGTGGTCCAAGGCATGCAACAAACTCATCACCGAGGTAATCTGGCCGGTGCCTTCAAATTGAATGGAGCCTGCCTCCTTGGCGGAAGGGCGTCCAGGCGTTTCCCGGATCGTCCCCACTCCCACGCCCTGGGACGCCGCCGCCTGCTGAACGGCGGCGCTGGCCTCTCCCATCACCGAAACGCGCTTGAGCTTGGCCGGGTCCATGCGGAACTGATCCATCAAATTTGTGGCCGTGGCGATTTTTTCTTCGTAGGGCTTGATCACGTCGCGCAAATCGCGGGCTTGTTGAACCAGCTTGTCATAGGCCTCGCGCCGCTCCGCGAAATAATTCCGCACGTTCGGCCCGTAAAACAGCGCCAGATAAACAGCCAGACAGACCGCCGCGATGCGGATGGTGCGTTTTTCCTTAATGGTAAGTTGGCGTTTCATGGTCCGGGCGGAACTGGCCTGATGATGCGCCTTCTGCGGGGAAGCGTCTGCGCATCCTGCCCTTCCGGAGGCGGGCCTGGCGCCACTTGGACGGGCATGGCGGCGGCTGGGGAAGGAGGCGCCATCACAGGCCCTGGCGACGGCATGGGGGCCGGAGGTTCAAAGGCGAGGTGTGATCGGTCTTTTTTCGGGCCGGGAGGTTCCGGGGCGAGCGGCTTGCGCGATTCCACCGGCTTCAGTTCCACCGCCATCCGCACGGCCAAATGGCGGTCGGGCGACGGTGCCTGTTCCTCCACCACCGCATTGGCGAACCAGCCGGAATCAATGAGTTTTGAGCGGAAATCGTTGACTTGGTCGGAGTTGAGCATTTTCAGCCGGATAGAGACTCCCCGGTGGCGGCCCATGGATACCTCCTCCAGACGCGTGCCTTGCGGCACTGACTTGGCCATCAAGTAAATCGCGTCCAGGTAAGGAGGCTGGCTCTGCTTGAGAAATTTGAGAAAGTCCAGTTCCTGATCAATCGTGGCGAGCCGGCCGCGATCCGCTTCCAACGACGCCAGTTTCCTTTCCAGAAAGGGCTTGAGCACGATGGCTTCCGCGTAAGGGAACAAAAGCGTGGCCAGGGCCAGGAACACAGCGGCGGCGGCCCATTTCCAGACGGCGGGCCTGGCCAGCCTGGCCGCCCCCTGGCCTCCGTTCAGTTCGAGGATTAACGGAGGGGACGCGCTGTTTCTTCCGGTTGATTTCATCAGGCCGGCGATGGCGGCGGACGGCCCGGCCACGGGCGACTTTTCCAGGCTTTCGCAGGAAACAGCGCCGCCAAGAACACCGGCCAGCAGCGGCGCCATTCGCGGGTCGCGCGCGCTTTTTCCGGTCAAGTAAAGTTTTCCGCCCAGGGACGCGGGCTTGAGGCTGGGAGCCAACTCGGCCAGCGCCGATTCCGTGGCGCTCTGCAACAACGGCCCTTGCGGGCCAAAAGCCACCGCCGGCTGGTCCAACGCCAACTTGAGTTTCTCCGCCTCGTCGTGGCTGACGCCCAGCTTTTCCTGGATTGAACGGGTGATGTTTTCGCCGCCCCAAGCCAGAATGCGAATGGAGGCCTCCACTCCATTGTCAAAAGACATCAATTCCGCATGAGTGCGGCCGATGTCCAACACCGCGCAGGAGCCGGACGGCGGCGGATGGAGTTCGTTCCGCGCCAGCGCCGCGAGTGTGAAAGTGGGAACGATGCCGCACGCGGCCAGAACTCCGGCGTATTCCTCCAGCACTTCCTTTTTCACGGCCACCACCAGCAATTCCTGCCGCGCCGGACCGCCATTGACCGGCGTTTTGGGCGGGCCGATGGGCCGGCTGCCCCAAGCCAGTTCGTCGGGCGAAAGTGGAAACTCGCTCTCAATTTGCAGCCGCAGCACGCGCTTGAGTTCCTCCGGCGGCGAGGCGGGCAGACTCAGGCGGCGTATGGAAACTCCGCGCGCGCCGATAGCGCAGAAGGCGCTTCGGACTGTTGCCTGCCCCTTCTTGCCCAGGAATCCGCGCAAGCTCACGGTCAGCCGCTCGCGGCAGAGATCGGTCAACCGCCCGTTTTCCGCGCGCTCGAGGGGAAAGGCAAAGGCATCGTCGCCGTTGACCGCCTGGAGCGAGCTTTGGCCGATGTCAATAAAAAGGCCCGTGGCATTCGTGGATTCCAAGCCTTTCATAAATCTTCGCGGTAGGCCAGGGTTTCGATGTCGCTGCGGCCGATGTGGACGATTTCTTCGATGCGCTGGCTCGCGCCGGAAGAATTGATTTTTCCCTCGCAGATAATGCGGAAGGTTTCAGACCTGGCCGTGACCAGCGGAACCACCTGCTTGAAAATATCGCGCGTCATCCCGTCCACCTTCAGGAGTCCCGCCACATTGTCAAAATAGCCGGTGGATTTCCGATAATTGATAATCGCCTGCGCCAGCGACGCCTCCACCCCCGGCAGGCAAATCAGAACATCGAGGCTGGCGGTATTGATGTTGATCAAGCCCGGCAGGTCTGTCGCGCTGGCCAAGGTCAGGCCATCGGCGATTTGCTCCAGCAACTCCTGGCTGATCACTGGCGAACCGGAATTGCCCGAACCGCCTTGGTTGCCCGGCTGGTTTGCGTTCGCCTGCTGATTTCCATTGGCGCCGCCCTGGTTTTGATTTTGCGGCGTGACGGAAAGAAGGTCGTCGAGACTTTGCAACTGGTGCTGGCCGCGGTAGGAGACAATCGCCCTGGCAATGTCCGGGGTTATGCCGGAAACCGTGGAGAGTGTGGCTTCGTCAGCCGTCTGGGCGTTGACGCGATCCTTGCCAGATGCGTCCACGTCCTTGTCGGTGTCCGTGACCGTGAGCAGGGCGTCCCAACCTTGCATGACAGGCGTTGGCGGCTTGGAGCCGTCCGCCTCTTGGTCTGCCGGGTCATCATCGCTGTCCAGGAAACCGTTCTGATTCTGGTCGTTACCTAGGAGCAGCGCGGGGGTGACGCCGCGCACCATGAGCAACTCCCGCACGGTTTGGAAAGGGCCGTTCCGCGCCAGATACGGCGGCCTCAGGGACATGTAATAATCAGAATTGGCTCCGCCTTGGGTCGCGGGGCCTTGGTTGGCGTTGTCCTGCGCGGCGGGGTCCTGCGTGGCGGGGCTGCGCCATACCATGATGGCGCTCAAAATATCGGGCGTCATGCCAGCCAGATTGGTGAATTGGTTGGGCGACGCGCTGTTCAGATTCAGACGGCTTTCTTCATCGCTTATCCCATAAATGATGCCTCCGCCTTCCTCTTGAGGCGCGCGGTGAAAGACTTGGATTTTGCCCCGGCCCAACGGCACATCTTTGAAATCCTTCGAGTCATCGTAATAGGAACCGGTGTGGTTCTTGGCGGTTTGCTGGCGCGTCTGCACATCCTGGTAGAGCAGCGCCTTGGTCCGCTCGACCCCGGCCAGCGCCAGATAATGCGCCTGCACCCGGTCGCCGTAATTCTTCACCACCTGGAGATCCATCCTCGACGTATGCAAAACGCCGATGACCAACACCGACAACAGGACCATGCACCAGAGCACGCCGACCAGAATGGAACCTCTCTGTCTCACTCAGTTCCGTCCTCCCCCCGGATTTTGGCCCGCCGGCGCGCCGTTGTTCCCGGCCGCCGGCGTTGCATTGTCCGAAGCGCCCGCCGCGCCGGACGGGGCCGGCACATCCGCCAACTCCAGCCGGACCACGGTCTGAAACGCCATGGTCGGCTCCGCGTTCTCGGCGCCTTTTTCCGCGCTTTTTGCCGGATTGAGGTCCAGCAGCAAAGTGATCCGCACCGCTTCGGGAAATCCCGAAAGATTGGGCGCTTCCGTTTCCGTATATTTGACTTTCTTCTTTACGCTCGCGTCCCCCCAGGTGTCGTACCAATCCAGCCCATCGAAGTATTCCAGCGTCAGCCCGCGCAATCCGGGCACAATCTCCTCCTTGCTCCCGCCGGACAACGGATCCGGGGCGATGTGCGGATTGCGCCTGCGCCAAAGGCTGTAGTGCGCGCCCTCGCGGGCTTTGTCCACGTAATAGCTGACCTGGCAATAATCCCCTTCGCCGGGCCGCGCCGGCATGTAGTAATGGGTGGCAAAATCCAGGTTGTCGGCCTCCATCTCCCCGATGGTGCGTTGCTCTCCGACGAAGTCAAAATCCGGGCAAAGCGAGCAAGCGGAACGCAAATCCGCGCTCAACATCGCCAGCGCGACGCGCGCGCTTTGCAGAACCTCCGTGCGAGGCTCAATCAACTTCTGACTGGCCACCCCCGCGCTGAGGCAAAGGTAGGAAGCAACCAAAATGATGGACGCCACCGCCGCGCTAATGGTCAACTCAATAAGCGTAAACCCTCCCGCCATGCGTCCTTGCGTCTTCATTGTCCCCTCCTGTTTCTTTTCTTCGCCTTGTCCTGGTCGCGCTGCTTCTGCTTGGCATCGCTGGCGCTTGAGCTGGGATAATCCGAATCAAAAAGCAAGGTGGTGAGTTTGTAGAGGGTGGCGCCCGACTTGGAATCCTGCACCACCACATCCACCTGATGCAGGCCGTCCACCTGGCCGGGCGAGATGGTTTGCTCCCACTTATATCTAGGGAAGCTGTCCCCGAAATCCCCCTCCGTGGTGTCATCAGTCAAAACCCCGCTGGCCCGCAACGTCTCAATCTGGCCGGCGGCCAGTGAGACAACTATGGTTTGGACCTCTGAATCCTTGCTCGAACCAAGGGCCGTCGTCATGCCACGCGTCAGGGCAACAAGCGCCACTCCCATGATCAGAATGGCACACATGACCTCAATCAAAGAAAAACCGCCGTTGTGGGGCCTCGCAGTCATGGGTGTTCCACCGCCTTGACTTGCACGCGCGAGGTGATGGGACTAACGCGCAGGGCCAGCCGGAAGCCATCTTGGTCCACCAACTCGATCTGGCGGTCGTCGGCGGTGCCGTCCGGATAAAAGGTGACGGAGTCCTCCGAGAACATGGTTGGAGAGTCGCCAGGGTTCTCGGAATCCCCCGGCGGTTCCTGGCCGGCGTCGTCCGGCGAATTGATCCCTGGCTCGAGGACATGGATGGTGATGCGGGGGTCGAGGGTTCCTGAACCGCCTGGAATATCCCGCACGGGCAGGAAATCCGTCCCTCCCCGCGCGCTCCGCTCCAGGAAATAGCGGTGGGCCACTCTGTCAAGACGAAGACGATGCGGCCGGTTGACGGTAATGGCGCGGCTGCTGGCGACGCTGCAAGCGCCGGCCAATTCCCGGCTGGTGGAGCGCAGGAGCGCATCCTGAAAAGTGCCGTGCATTTCGGCCACGATCGCCACGCTCATGATGCTGATAATGACGACCACCACCAACATCTCCACCAGCGTAAAGCCGCGGGGATTGCCGCCGTTGTTTGGGTTGCAAACCATTCTTACCAGTTTCCAATCTCCGCGCCATCGCCGTTGGCCTTGTCCGGGTCTTTGGCCCACAGGTCGGGGCCGGAGGCGTGATGCGTGCCGGGATACCTGTATTGGTAGGGATGGCCCCAGGGGTCTGGACGCAGCAACTTGACATAGGGGCCGCGCCATTTCCCATCGTCATTGGACGGCTTTTCCACCAAGGCGTTCAAGCCTTCCTCGCTGGACGGATAACTGTCCATTTGGACATTGTACCTTTCCAGGGCGGAATCCAGTTCGGCGATGTTAGCTTTGGCGGTGGCGACTTTTGCATCATGGGTGGTGCCCATGAATTTCGGGATGATCGTTGCGGCCAGGATGCCGATGACGATCACCACCACCATGATCTCCACCAGGGTGAATCCACTTTTTCTGTTTCTGAATGCGCGTATTTTCATGTTCTTATCTCTGGAGTGCTTGACTCATGTTGAATATGGGCAGCAAAAGCGCAATGACCATGAAGCCGACCAAGGCCCCGACCACCAGAATCAAGGCCGGCGCGAGCAGGGAAATCATGGTTTTGGTGTGGGCGCGCATGTGGCGCTCTTCGATGTCGGCCACCTTCAAAAGCATCTCCGGCAGCATGCCCGACTCCTCGCCCACGCTGATCATTTGCACCACGGTCTTGGGGAAAATACCCAGTTTGCGCAACGGGGCCGCCAATGAATCTCCACCGCGCGTTTCCTCAGCCACTTGCGCGATGAGCTTGCCCAACACCAGGTTGCCAATGGTGGTCTCCACGATTTTCAAGGCCGGCAGCAGCGAGACGCCGCTCCGGGCCAGTGTGCCGAGCGTCCGCGCAAACCGGCTCAAAGCCGCCGCCCGATAAATTCCGCCCAACACCGGAAGGTCCAGCTTGAGGCCGTCCCACTTCTCCGCACCCCGTGGAGTGCGCAAATACCAGCGCAGCCCGGCGAAGGCCCCGGCCAATCCCAGCACGAGCGGAATCCAGTAGGCTTGGATGAATCCGCTCACCCGCAGCAAAATCAACGTGGGCAACGGCAGGGTGGTGGCCATTTCCGTCAACATGCTGAAAAGTTTGGGCATCACCACCGTCAGCAGCACCGTCACCGTGACAAAGCCAAAGCAGAGCACGAAGACCGGGTAGGCCACCGCACCCAACACTTCGCCGCGTAATTCATCCTCATGCTCCATCAACTCGGCCAAATCCGACATCACCTTGGGCAGGGCGCCCGCTTCTTCGCCCACCCGCACCATGCTCACGTAAAGATGGCTGAAGAGCGCCGGCTGTTCCGCCAGCGCGCCCGACAGAGCCGCTCCTTTCCGCACGGAATCCGCAAGGCCCAGCACCGCCCGGCGCAAGGACGGATTCTCCTCCTGTTCGCCCAAGCCCTCCAACGCCTGCGGAATGGGAATGCCCGCATTCAACAACGCCCCCATTTCGCGGGTCAAGGCCGTGACTTCCTTCCTCTTGACGCCGCTGCCAACCCGTATCTCCCACTTTCCCGCCGCAGGCACCGCGGGCGACGCCATTTTGACGGCTTCCGACGGCGGCGCATCGCACAATTCGAGGTTGGATGGAAAGAGGCCCTTGCTGCCCAGCAATTGCAGCGCCGCGCGCCGGTCCGCCGCTTCAATGACCCCTTTAACCGCGTCGCCACCCGATGCGATGGCCTGGTAACGAAAGGCGGTCATTCCCAGACATCTCCCGAGGAGACGCGAATGATCTCCTCCAAAGTCGTCATGCCTTCGGAGGCTTTGCGCAAGGCATCCTCGTGCATGGTGGTCATGCTCTTGCGCGCGGCGGCCTTAAGCATGGCGTTGGAGCTTTTGTGCAGGATCAGCTCCTGCAATTCCGGCGTGAGCGCCAGCAGCTCAAAAATTCCCACGCGCCCCCGATAGCCGGTGCCCCGGCATTCTTCGCATCCCTGCCCGCGATAAAACCGCCCCGTGAGCCGCTCGCCGCTCATGGACTCGATTTTCTCGCTCAGGGCCGGCGCGACATCCGCCTCGACGCGGCACTGCGGACATATCCGCCGCACCAACCGTTGCGCCAGCACCCCCTCGAGGGAGGAGGAAAGCAGGAACGCTTCGATCCCCATGTCCAGCAGCCGGGTAACCGCGCCGGTCGAATCGTTGGTGTGCAGGGTGCTGAAGACCTGGTGCCCCGTCAGCGCGGCGCGAATGGCAATCTCGGCCGTTTCCGCGTCGCGTATTTCGCCGACCATCACGACGTTGGGGTCCTGCCGCAGAATGGCGCGCAAGCCGTTGGCGAAAGTGAAATTCCGGCTCGGCCGCACCGGGATTTGCGCCACCCCCGCCAATTCGTATTCGACAGGGTCTTCTATGGTCAGGATTTTTTTCTCCGGTGAATAGATGCCTTGGAGAATCGAGTAAAGCGTCGTCGTCTTGCCGCTGCCGGTGGGGCCTGTGGCCAGAAAAAGGCCGTGCGGTTTTTCCACCAAACGCTCCAGCAAGCGCGCCCGCGCGGCGTCCAGCCCCAGCTCCTGAGTCGAAAGCGGCCTGGCATTCTTCTCCAGTAATCGCAACACCATGCTTTCGCCGTAAATGGTCGGCATCGTGCCCACGCGAATATCCACGCGCGCCCCGCGATTATGAATCTGAATATGCCCGTCCTGCGGCATAAACCGCTCGGCGATGTTCATATCGGCCATGATTTTGACGCGCGAGACCAGGGCCGCGTGAAGCTGCTTGGGCGGCGGCGGCTTTTCCTGCAACAACCCGTCAATGCGATAGCGCAATTGCAGCGATTCTTGAAAAGGGACCAGATGAATGTCGCTTGCTCGCTCGCGCAAGGCGGTAGAAATAATCACATTGACCAAGTTCACCACCGTCGGCTCGTTGGCCATGACCTCGATATCGTGGGCGCTTTTCTCCGCGGCCGAGGACGATGCCACGGTATCGAGGTTTTCGATCACCTGCTCGACAGTCACCTGGCAGGATTCGGCGATCTTTTCCAGCAATTCGGCCGCTTCGACCGTCTGTTCTTCCACTTCCAATCCGGTCAGGAGCCGGATATCATCAATGACCCGCTGATTGCCAGGATCGGCTGTGGCGATGACTATGGCGCCGCCGCTCAGTTTGACCGGCAGAACGCGGTGGCGCTTGATGAATTCCGCCGGCAATGCGCCCGCCGCTTCGGGGGCCACTGCCAGACGCGGCGCGCTGCCCGCCCGGTTGCCGTTATGATTACCGGCGCTGCTCCCGGATGGGTTGCTCAACTGATCCATAATAATGCCTCGGCGCTCTCGCTTTGACGATCGTTTGTTCTCTTAACATACGCTTATCGCAACACAAATCCCGCAAAGAAAAGCGGTTCACTGGCCATGATTTCTTTGCTTTGAACTGATCTGAGCGTATTTGACACCCGTGAGAGGAAAAAGTTTCAAGAAATGTGAAAGAGGCCACGCCGAAAGCGCGCGGCAGTGGTTTGGCCATGTTTGGGATGACAGGAACCCCTTTCACACGCACCCTCATAATGATTCCAACGCGCCAAGTCAAGACAATCTGTCGCACAGAGAATCAGCCTCCGTCCCCCCTGCCAACTGCGTCACCGGGCGAGCAGTCGGCTCGGATGTCGGGGATTGCATTTCACCGGGTTTGATGGCCACAGCCGTCAAGACCAATCTGTGGCCTAATCTGTGGATTCGGCCTGTGCATAAATCGCCAGTTTAGACCTGCCCGGCGGCAAATATGTCCGATGCCAGCTCCGGCACGGGTCATTATTGCCCTATTGCCAGCCTCTCAATGGCTGCATACGCCGTGGCATACCCTTTGCTAAACGATTATCGCCGATGACTTAAATTACATGAACACCTTAGATTTGATATTGCCAAGCAAGGAAGCAACCGCCGGACACAGCCCTAGCCGCGCAAGCCAATCCATAGTCGGTCAGCGTGCTGAGCCTGTTGCAGTGATCACGACACCGGAATTACTCCAACACGAAAAGGCGCGCAGGCCAACGAACCAACCACCCGCCAAGCGCGGCAATTCGCCGACGGAAAGAAAAAGCATTTTCCCCACCACGCTGGCCACTTTCCGAGAGCTGATCATGGAGGTCCTGCAGACGGCGAAGGCGGCCACCATAGTCGAGATTGGTTCCGAACACGGCGAGTTCACCGAAGTCCTGTGCGCCCACGCCCGGGAATTCGGCGGGCGCCTGATTAGCATTGACCCAGCGCCGCAACCGAGCGCCTTGGATTTCATCCAAGACCACGCTCAACAGCCGTATTTCCAATTCCTGCAGAAGACCAGCCATGCAGCTTTGCCAGGCCTTCGGGCTGATGCCTACATCATTGACGGCGATCACAATTACTACACCGTGCGGCGGGAATTGGAGTTGATCGAGGCCAACTGCGGCGCGGCGCCGTGGTTGGCGATCCTGCACGATGTCTGCTGGCCCTGCGGCCGCCGCGATGCGTACTACAATCCCACCGCGATCCCCGCGCCGCATCGGCGCGCGCACTCGCATAACGCCGGCATTGCGCCCGGAAATGCGGGCGTGGTGGAGGACGGGCTGCGGAGCAACAGCGTCATGGCTTACGCGTTGGAGGAAGGCGGCCCGGCCAACGGCGTGAGGACTGCGGTAGAAGACTTCCTGGCAGGCAAACCGGAGTTTGAATTCGTTGTTATCCCGGCCATGTTGGGCCTGGGCATCCTTTATGGCCGGAACGCGCCGTGGAGTGAATCGCTCTCCAAGTTGTTGGCTCCCTTTGCTTCCAATCCGTTGTTGGAGCGCATGGAAGCAAATCGTTTGGAACTCTTCTTAAGAGTGCTGGAATTGGAGGGAAGATTGTCCGGCAATCCTGCAACGCTCGCGCCGCCATTGGAACAGTTCAAACGGCCAACATCTCCCCAAGGCCTGCGCCTGCTGGCCAAGGCCTATTTTGTCGAGCAGGATTGGGCCGAGGCAGGTGTCTTGCTCCAAACTCTAATCCACCAATTTCCCCATGACCTCGAAATCAGGCAGGCGTGCCTGGAATGTGCGCGTCGGCGCAACCACCGCGCGTACGCCAGGGTGATATTCAATGACGCGTTAAGAGTCCATCCCGAATGGGAAAAAGCTCTGACAGCAGAGACCGCCCTGGCCTGATGGCTCGGTTGGCGGAGCCGAGGACTGAAAATTCCAAACGGTCTTCGGGCGGCAAATATTGCCGCTTTTTGATGGAGCAGCATCATTTTTTATTTTTGCAGGCGGTATTAGGCGGTATTAGCCGGTATTGACCGGTATTAGGCGGTATTCCAAATCCGCCGGGCGGTATTGGGCGGTATTGGATCTCATCAGCCTCATCCTTGCCACAGTCTTGAACGCCGAATTTTTTTTTCTGGCGCAATTTGGTGCAAGCTGGCGCAATTTACCTCGGTCATCCAAATTGGAATTATCTGGAATTATCATGGAAATCAACGACTTGCGTTTGTTGGATGTGGCAAGCCCGGGGAAACCAAAGTTCAAAGTTCAAGGTTCAAAGTTCAAAGTTGAAACCAATCCCCTCCAATTCAGTCCAATAAATTGGGTTGGCTTGATGCTTCCCTTCCCCGCTGGCCACTATCCACTATCCCCTAACCACTATTCATGCCCCTATTTCAAAGAACAGGCGCGTGAGCGCCACTCGACAGGACACTACCATCTTTAGATGGGAATGCAACATGGGATATTCAATTTGTTCCGCTGATTGACTTTATCGGCGCCGCGTATGCTGGATTTGCGGATGAGCGTCTGGCAAATGCAATCGTACGAATTACAAAGAACCCGGCGGATGATTCTCCCTCTCCTGGAGGATACTCGCTTTCGGCTTGGCGAGCGACTGTTAACTCCTTTTGGGCAAGCATGCCTGGGCATCCGTTATGGCGCCGCCGCGTTAGGATCCCCGACTCTTTCGATCAAATGGCCACAGGAAGCTAATCAAACATACACTCAAAATTTAGTCGTCCCACAGACACGGCGATAAAGGGCTTCATAACGCGGTACAATAGCCATGGCGGTAAACTTCTCGCGGGCGCGCGTTTGCGCGGCGCAGCCGAGCGTCGCCCGAAGCGTTGCGTCCTGAATTAACTTTTCGACCGAGCGTGCCAGCGTGTCAGGATCACCGAACGGCACGAGTATTCCGGTCATGTTGTCCTGAACGACTTCAGGAATGCCGCCAACACGTGTAGCGACACTTGGGCAGGCAAAACACATCGCTTCGAGGATGCTTAAGCAAAAGCTTTCGTTCTCCGAGGTGTACAATCCCAGATCGGCGGCTTGCAAGTAATCTTCAATCTCCAAAATGTTTTTGCGCACAATAACACGGTCCTCAAGTCCCAGACGGCGCACGTCTTTGGCAAAAGGCGCAAAATCTCCGCCGGCGAGAATAACGAGCTTGAACGATTCGCGCGGACGGACACGCGCCATCGTTTCGAGCAACAAATCAATTCGTTTCACCGGCCGGAGATTTGACGAGTGGAGAACCATCACCTCGTCGCGCAGTCCAAGCTCACGGCGCACTTCCTCCCGGGAACGCCACGGCGCGCGTGGTTCAAAGAAGTTATGGATGACTTCCATCGAGCCATTGAAACCTAGCACGCGTTGTGTTTCCGTTTTCAAATATGCCGAAACGGTTGTCACCGCGTCCGAATGAGTCAACGCGTGGTGAATGGCGGGGCCGTAGCCCGGATCACTTCCGAGCAAGGTCGTGTCCGTGCCATGCAATGTGGTGACGACGCGCGGCTGTTGCTCTGGCGGCAACATGGAGCGCGCAAGAATCGCGGCGGTGGCGTGAGGCACCGCGTAATGCACATGAAGGACGTCCAACTTATGATCGCGGCTCACCTCCGCCATCTTCACCGAGAGCGGCAAAGTGTAATCAGGATATTTGAACAGCCCGTAATCATTGATCACCACTGGATGAAAAAAAAGCCGCGCCGCATTTACCGGCATCCGGAAAGGGCGTTCGTAGCTGATGAAATGCACCTCGTGTCCGCGCCGGGCCAGATCTTCACCCAGGCTCGATGCGAGAATGCCACTTCCCCCGACGGAAGGATAACAAGTAATGCCGATCTTCAATGGCGTGCCTGAATCCATATCAAAATCGCCGCGCCCCTCGACCCGTGTGAGCCAGGGATTCAAACACCAGTGGCTCGTTCGGAAACAGGGCGATGGCGTGGGCAACTCCCGCGCGCGCGCCGAGCAATCGGGCGCGCGTCAATTGTAATTCAGCGTAGTTGCGGGCCGCTGTTTGCGTTGCGTGCGCTTCCATCGCGGCCGTCCAGGTGGCGATTAATTCCGGCGACGAAACGTCAATCAGCGTCGGAGTAATGTCCGGCGGCTCGGCTTCGGGTGTTACGGCATAGAAAAATAATTGTTCCATGGCGTGCGGCGGCTGGCGGCGCAGTTCTTTCAGGCCGCCGTAACGGGCCAGCCGGGCTGCATCGCGCACCAGTTTTCCAAGGCGCGCGTGATCGGGATGCTGATTTTCCACCAAACTCGGCGCGAGCACGACGCTTGGGCGAACGCGCCGTAAAACGCCCGCCAGCTTAATCGCGTGAGCGGCGCGAATTTCCAGATGCGCGTCGCCGTCCAGTTCGAGAAATTCGACGGTAGCGCCCAGCAGCGCCGCGGATTTTTTCGCCTCGGTCGCCCGTTGCCGGGGGGTCCCGTACGTTCCTGATTCGCCGCGCGAGCAGACGACAAAATGCGCTTTGCGTCCGGCGCTCGTCTCGCGCGCAATCACGCCGCCGCAGCCAAATTCGATGTCGTCGGGATGCGCGCCAAAAGCCAGCAACGGCGCGAGTTCAGGCCAGTTCGGTGTAGGCTTCATCGGCTCGATCAATGGCATCACGCGTTATAAAATGAATTTCCGGCGCATCACTCGGGCGAAGATACGCTTGTTCGCCCGCCCCGGCAATGTAATGCGTGCAATGCAGAACGGATTGCATCCAGCGCAGGCGGCTGTCGCGTGTCGGGCTGATCTGCTCCTTGGTGAAGGCCGCCGTCGGCAAGGTCACAAATTGGTCGCCGCCTTCGTGCAGTTTCAATGTGCCGCCAAAATAACGCGCGCGGACAATTTCACCTGCGTGGGAAACATCCACAAAAAACTCCGAAATATCGCAGGCGGCGCAGCGCAGGGCGGGATCGCTCGAACGCGCCACCCGGATGCCAGTGAGCAAATCCATTCGCCGATACATCTCCAGGCAAAAATCGGCGACTTTGGCGGCGGAAGTTCTTTTGAATATATTGATCAGCGGATGGCCGATGTAGTTGGGCAATTGGAGCGCGGTTTTTTCCTGCCAGCCGGCGGGAATTCGTTTGAGATGGAGCGGTGAAAATTTGCGTTGAATCTTATTCTCAAAGGCAAAGTTAAGGTGAGCCGGCGCATTCGTTGTGCGATGGCGCAGAATGGTCTTTGTTTCGCGCGGGTCATGGTCGCTATCGTGATAAAAGAGAACCATCTCGCCGCCAATTTCATTTTGCAGCCTCCGCGCGGTCTGGATTTTGGCAAACAAAAATCTTTTCGGAAAAAATCCGCAAGGCTGCTGCCCAAAACAAATTACGGGAGGCGTCATGGCGCGGGCGCTTGGTTTGTTTTTATATCGCCCCCCAGCGTCGCCTGCAACGCCAGGCTGAAAAGCACGCACGCGGCACAGCCGATCAGAGGATACCAGAGATAGGAAATTTTCAGTTTAAAATAAAGAATGAACACGAGCGCCTGCGCCGCCAGCGCCGCCCAAAATACGGCGCCACCGCCCACCCACCGGACAAAAAATGCGACGACAAAAAGACCCAGCATCACGCCATAAAAAATTGAGCCAAGAATGTTGACAGCTTGGATCAAATTTTCCACCAGACGCGCGTAGAGGGCAAAACCTATGGCCCCCAGTCCCCACAAGGCGGTGAACCACTTGGACGCGGTGAGGCAGTCAGCGTCCGTGGCATCGCGTTTGATGACATGACGGTAAAAATCAATGGTCGTACTGGAACCGAGCGCGTTCAGTTCGGCGGCTTTCGAGGAGAGCGCGGCTGCGAAAAAGGCCGCCACGAGCAGGCCGATAACGCCGTGCGGCAAATGATGGAGGATGAAGGTGATGAACACGTAGTCCGCGTCATTGGCCGTGACATCGGAGTGGGAGGCCCGCAGGGCCGCGGCCGCGTCTTCCCGCACTTGTTCGCTGTGTTGATGGCTGGCCGAAGCGGCCGTGAAAGCCACAGTGGCCGCGGACGAGTTACCGTCATGCCTGGCCCTCAACCAAACCCCAAGCTGCTGCCGCGTTTGGGCGTGCGCTGCATTAAATTCCGTTTCGTAAGCGTGGAGTTTTTGGCCCATGCCGTTTTCGGAGACGTATCGGCTGGAATCTGGATTAAAAAAGAGCGGCGGACGCTCGAACTGATAGAAAACAAAGATCAAAACACCGAGCAGCAAAATGCAGAATTGCATCGGAATCTTGCAGACGGCGTTGAACATGAGACCCAGTCGGCTTTCCCGTAACGACGAACCGGAAATGTAGCGTTGGACTTGCGATTGGTCGGTGCCGAAATAGGAAAGCATCAGGAATGTTCCGCCCAGCAGTCCCGACCAGAACGTATAACGTTCGCGAACGTCGGTTGAGAAATTCACCGCTTTGAGCTTTTGGAAGCCGCCTGCCAGCGCCAAGGTGTCTTTGAGCGTAAGTCCGGCGGGCAACTTCATGACCAGCAGACAAAACGCGGTGATCATGCCGCCAAAAATGACGGCGAGCTGGTATTTTTGCGTGACGGTCACGGCGTCGCTGCCGCCCGTCACGGTATAGACCATGACGAGTAATCCACAGCAGATGATCGTCAAGTTGAGCGGCCAGCCAAAGACCGTGGTGAGAACAATGGCTGGAGCGTAGATCGTCAGTCCCGCTCCCAGCCCGCGTTGGAGGAGAAATAACCCCGCTCCCAAAAGCCGGGTGCGTCCATCAAAGCGTTGTCCCAGGAATTCGTAAGCCGTATAGACATTGAGCCGCCGGTACAACGGCAGAAAAATTGCCGCGATGATGATTAACGCCAGCGGCACGCCGAAATAAATCTGCAAAAAACCAAGCCCGCCCAGATAACCCTGTCCGGGCGTGGATAGAAATGTAATGGCGCTCGCCTGGGTGGCCATGACAGAAAGGCCGATGGCAAACCACGCTGTCTGGCCTTCCCCTTTCAAGTAAGAGCTTAAGTCGCGACGGCCCCGCGTGCGCCAGATGCCGTAGGCCGCGATGCCGAGCATGGACCCAATAAGGACGACAAAATCCAATGCGCTCATGAAAAGGAATCCGTCAGGGCTATGAGCAACGCGACCCAAAGAATGAAGCTGCCGATGACAAAAAGATAGACGCCTTTCCACGTGCGCGGCCAAGGCAACCTCGTCTCCTCAGTTTCACGTGCGGAAGGGTCCGTAGCGGAGGGACGTTTCATTTTCCGATTGAAATCAGGTTGGCGAACAATCGGTATGCGCCTGGCACCCCGGCGGGAAGTTCCCTGAAAAAAACAAGCCCCGTATAAACGAAATAACCTTTGCCATATTGCGCGACCAACAAACTGCCTTTGAGCGGCGATTCGCCCGGGTCGTGACATGCAAGAATCGGTGTAAAATGATCATCCCATTGATTGGGGAAGTAGATGCCACGCTCCTGCACCCAGCCGGCGAAATCGGCCTCCGTTATTTTGTTTGGGGTGTTCAACACCGGGTTATCCGGCGCGAGAAATGTCACCGCCGCAGTTTCATCTGTGACGCGATCCCCCGACAGGTGCAAATCGTATGGCGCCAGCTTGCTTGTTTTAAGGCCATCAGGCCGGTTGTATTGGGCGATGACCGTCCCGCCATTTTCGACATAGCCGAAAAGCGCCGGCAGTTGCGAGGCAAGGTTCGTGCGTACGTTGAAGGCGCGGACGCCAATGACGACGGCGTCAAGCCCGCGCAATTGTTCCAGGGTGAGATTCTTATCGTCCAGCATCGTGACGGCGCAACCCATTTGCCGAAGGTTTTGAGCCACGCTGTCGCCGGCGCCTGGCAGATAGCCAACGGTGTGGCCGCGATTTGCGAGGTCAAGGCTGATCGCCTTCAAGCTTGCCAGCGGCTGGAGCAACTGGCGGGGGATATGTGGATAAGAAATTTCCTCACGATCATTGCGATAGCGCGTGCCGTTAATTTCCGCGTTGGCAATGATTTTTGCGCTGGTGGATCGAGGCGGCGCGGTGACGGTGAACTCGAACCGCGCCCGTTGACCAATGTTGGCGAGATGGAACGATTGTTCGGCGGGCGATACCTTCCAATCGTCGGTTGCGTCCAATCGCAAAGTCCCGATTGCGTTGGCGCGTGACGCGGTGATTTCCACCTCAACCGGATGTGATGTTCCAGGAGTTAATAATGCGATGTCAGAAGCAAAATGGAGCGAGACGGGCGGAATGACATCCAAGTGGCGGCGAACATTATTGTTCGCCAGATTGGTCGTGACTTGCACGGGTGCGTCAGGAATCACGAGTGTTTGCCCGCCCACTTCAAAAACCTGTTCGATGGGAAACACGGGCGGATTTTCCGGCCGGCTAATCAATGACGCGTCATCCACCCGGAACATTCCTGGCGTGCCTTCCTCCTGCAGCCAATAGGGCTGGCTTAAAGGAGTGCCGGCCGGCAGCATTTGCGTTGAATCCCATGATCTCGACTGGTTCGGACGGAGATCGAATCCTTTGCTGATTTCGCGTTTTAGTTCGAGATAGCGCACCGCAACCCAGCGAACTGGAACGCTGGAGCGCACCACCGCAGAATGGCGCAGATTCATCTTTTCGCCGGGCACAACTTCAGCTCGCGGAATTGCGGTCTCTACTTCAAGACCGAGACAAGCTTGTAAAATGCGATCCAATTGCGCGCGCTTTTCCGCGATGACGGAATCATGCGCCGCTAAGGCCGCCAGTTTGCCGCGCAGTTCCAGCAACGCCGGAACACTCGCGGAGGGGTTCTGCAAATCAAATTGCGCAATGACGGCGTCGGCTAACTTGCCAATTTCCGCGCCGCCCCGCGCGCGGTTCCAGGTCGTATCCACCCCATCCAAAATGTCATTCGTCACCGGTGAACCGTCCAGCAGTTGGAAATGCTCCTTTCTTGGTTCACCCCCAGCGGCGGAACCTCTAAAAGCGCCGAACCCCTGGGTTTTGTGCATGGAACGGCTGCGCCCCGCGATGTCAGAGAAGGACTCGCCCGTCACAGCATCCTTGCCGCCATCATCCATGCTCACCTCATTGGTTCCGCTGACCTTATTGCGTTCAAAACCTGAACCGTTCCAAAGAATGCGGGTGGGCTGCCACGGCTTTAATTCCCCGAGTTGTTCAGGAAAAGCGGCTGGATCTCCAGCCAGCTTGAACGCTTCCAGAGCCAGGATGGCTGATGCGGTGTGATGTCCGTGTGTCCCGCCCGGGATAGGAGAAAAACGCGTAATCAATACGTCAGGGCGGAAAATCCGGATGACCCGCACCACGTCCGAAAGCGCCCCCTGTTTGTCCCAGATGGTTAGCGTTTCGCGAGAGTCCTTGGAAAATCCGAAATCGACCTCGCGGCCAAAAAATTGCCGGGCGCCATCGACTCCCCGGGCCGCCAGCAATTCCTGGGTGCGCGCCACGCCCAATTTTTCACCAAACTCGGGCCCAAGCACATTCTGACCGCCATCGCCACGGGTCAGTGACAGGTACGCCGTGCGATAATCCCTGCCGCGCGCGAGATAGGCAACCAATTGCGAATTTTCATCGTCAGGATGCGCCGCGATATAAAGCACGCTGCCCATCTGACGAAAACTTTGCAGGTCATGAAGAATGGCCTGGGATGACTCAGGCGCTGGAAAACCCACCTTCGGAATCTGAGCGATTAAACTCGAAGTGAGCAGCAACCCGCAACCCAACGCGGAAATGAAACGAAGTCTTCTCGACTTCATACAATCGGAGCGATACTACTATTTCTGAACTGTAAATGGCACTGAAAACTGCGTGTTCTCCCAGGACATTTTCAAGACGCCACCGCCGGCGGGGCTTTTCTCGACGGCCATCGTGAATTGGTCCACCGAGTTGTCCAAGGGTCCCTTCTTGAGGTCAACTCGCGCCAGATCCTGGCTCTCGTCATACGAATTGTTACCAACGCCCCATTGTCCGATCTGTTTGTTAATGATCAATTTGGCCGTCCCGTCCTCATTTGGCAGCGTGAACAAAGTGTAAGCGCCCGCCGGGACCGTCGCGTCTCCGATCGTAATCGGTTTTTGCGTGATGAACAGGGTGGCTTCATCGGCGCCCGTGCGCCAGATGGCGCCATAAGGCACCAGTCCGCCCCAGATTTTGCGCACCTCGCCGGTCTTGGGGCTTTTTGTGTAAGGGCGGCCATAAGTAATCGTGACACGATTGCCGTCAATAACCGCGCTGATCGTTTCATGGGGGCTGAGACGTTTTTGCTGCGCCGTCAAAGTCAACGCGCTGATCATAACGGCGGCGATGGTAAGAATGGATTTCATTTTGTTCATATTTATTTCAATAAGTTCTCGCAATGACTAGTGGTTCCCACTGGAACCAGCGTCATGGTATTACCCGCTGTGCTTCCGTCAACAGTCAAGTTCGATATTTCGAGGACGCGATCCAATTTCACTCTGCCCCTGGAGATTCCTCCGCGCCCACACCACCCAGCCGCAAATTCAATCGAATGCGGCGGCCAGCCAAGTCCGGGAAACGGACCCCGCGCTTTGTCTCGCCTCTACCCTCTTGTGAAGAACTGACAAAAAGCCAACAGCAGTTGAGAGGGCCGGGGTGAGGTCGAGCCTCTTAAAGCACTTTCTTTTCGGTCGTGGAGTTCATCGGACGGCAATAGCCCGGCAATGGATGTGGCGCACGAGCCTGCAATTCGTGGAAAATGGTGTCACGGATGCTTTGGGCGTTGCGGCGCAGATGGGAATTCCAGAAGCACAGTGTTTTGATGCCGCGTGATTTCAAGAACGCCTCGCGCACGGCATCATGCTGTTGCCCTTCAAGAAAACCGTGCTGGCGGCCATCCAGTTCAATGTTCAGCCTCGCTTCCTCGCAAAAGAAATCCAGATAAAAAGTGCCAACAGGGTGTTGACGGCGGAATTTGTAGCCGTTGAAGCGTCGGTCCCGCAGCCAGCGCCAGACGAGTCTCTCCGCCCATGTCTCTTGCTTGCGTAGCTGGCGAGCGCGTTCGATGTCGGCCATGACGGGAATTTAGCGAATGGGAGCAAAGTGGGAAAGTCAGTTTTTTGGCTCGCCCTCATCCTGGCCTTCTCCCCCAGGGAGAAGGAATGGCCGTCGCAGGTTTCTGGTTTTGCGGAAGCGTCTGCGGCCAATCCAGTCGCGCGAATTCTCAAAGTAAGGTGGTGTTCTGATTTTGGGTAGCGCACGCGCCTCCGCGTGCCGGGTTCAGCGCCCTCGCTTAACCCTTTTGGCCGGCGTCAGCGACGGGGGCGTCGCTGACCACACGCGCGGGCGCGTATGCTCCCCGAAAATCGTCCCCGGTGGTCCCTATTCTTCAAATGAGGACACTAACCATTGCGCCGGTCTCTTGCACAAAAACTGAAAGTATGTAATGCTGAATCCATGATAAAAGTCATCCACATCAATCAGCGCGGGACGCTGACCCTGCCCAAGGAAATGCTATCTTTCCTGGCATGAGCATTACTGCCACAGTTGAAGAGGGAAAGATTGTGCTTCCGGCAAATGTCCACTGGCCGTCAGGCACGGTGGTCCGCATTGAACCTGTGGATGGTCAGCCGCCCACTCTTTGGGAAACCCTCAAGGATTTTGACGGCATAGCCAATGATCTGCCCGCCGACTTGGCAGCTAATCTGGACCACTACGTTCACGGTCATGCGCGCCCATGAGCGTCGTCTTTGCCGATGCCTTTTATTTTGTTGCGCGGCCCTTTGGCCCATCCACTCTTAGAGACGGCGCGAGAGGCCCTGCAAGGGTTCGACGCCAGAAAGACCCCGAGCAATGGACGCGGATCGTGATTGCTCACGCCAATAAACAGTTCAGAAAGTTGCTCCGGCAACTGGCGCAGGGACTTTAGTAGCAGGCGCTGCAAACTTATCTCAATTTGACGAGCGATCATTGGGCCGTTTTCGGAATTCAAGTGTGGTGCGGCGCGGTCCATGAGGGAGCGGTCAAGTGCTAGAACCTCCTTTCCCTTGTTTTCCCTTAACTGCTTTTTCGAGCGCCTTCGCAAACGCGGTGTTTTTCAATGCCGCATCCTCGTCACCACCCTCGGCCTGCACATATGCCTGCATAGCCTGGTCGAATATCTTGACCACGCTGGGATAGCTTTGTCCGACAAGATTCTTGATCTTTTGGGAAAACTCCTGCGCGCTTGACTGATTAAGGTTTGCAGCGTTGAGGCTCTTGATCTCCGCTTCAATCCCCGCTCGGTTCTGCAAATAGACGGCTCTGGCCAAGAAGTAAGCCGCCTTGCGCAGGGCACCTCGTCTTCGGCGATCACGCTCAGAATCGGCGATCATCTCCCGAATCGCCCCGTCGATCTGCACGGCTGCCAACATTTGGACGGCCCGATGTTTGATCGTTTCTGACGGATAACGTGTGGCTTCTGGTTGGTCGTCGCCCCAGGAAAAAATTTCCAGGTACTCGTCCCCCTTGCGAAAAATCTCCCGCCGACTCGCAGAGTTGCGGAGCTTTGAAGCAAAATCCTCCCAGAAGACGGCGATGAAAGCCATGGCGGCTGATTCTTTTGTGGTGACAAGCCAAAACCGGCCGCCATTCGGGCTGCCTTCCTTGCGTTCGTAAGCCACACCTGCCTTGCGGAATTCCGCCTCCAACTCCTGTTGCGGAGGATCATTCGCAACCAAGTCTTCAGCTCGGATGGCGTTTTGGGAATTGGTGGCGATTATCAGCGCTTCCATGAACGGTTGGTTGGCAGGATCGATGTGATAAATCCGCAATAAGACATTGGAATTGCCTTGGAATTTGTCCTTTAGAGAGGGGTCGTATTTTGCGTGGTAGAGCGCATTGACCGTCTGGCAGCCATTGATGATCTGCATGTTATCAACCATCACCCGGAGCTTCTTCCCGGAAGGAGGCAGATTTACGACGACATTGTCGGCGGTAATGCTCACCCCGTTGTTCATAAAGCCGAACCAACTGCTGTGATTGCTGGTGATCGTTTCGATGATTCGCCTGTTCACATCCTTTTTGACGCCCAGAAAAAGTCTGACGTTGCGCTCGAACAACTCATTGTTGCTATAGCGATCCACTAACCGAATCAACTGGTTCACATTGACAAACCCCTGCACCACTTGAATTGGCATACCGTTGGGATTGGGCCCTATATTAAGATGCAGAAAAGCCTTTTCCGCCGGGCACTCCAACTCCAGCACCTCCCGCTGAATCGGGACGCGCCCATGCACGCAAAGGTTGAATATGTCCAACCCGCCGTAGGCTTCGAAGGTGAAGCCATAGGTCTGGCGGTCCCCTTGAAATGCTGTGCGTATTTGCTCTAGTTTACCGGAGTCGCTAGGGGAAACATTCTGCCCATTCACGATGTAAAAGCAATGCACGCGGGCGCGCCCTTTGGGATTCGTCTTGAGCGCCGCTTCGAACGCATCCCGAACCTCTTTAAACGCTTCGAGGGTCTTTTCGTCTTGCAAGTCGCCGTGCAGAAAGACCTTGTTCATGCGTTCAACAAATGCGTAGAGATCCTTGGTCGAAACTCCACCGTCATATTTCTCACGGAACTTGAATTGGAAGAGCTTCAGTTGCACCTCCTCTCCCGTGTCCAAAATGAGATAGTGGTCCAGCAACTCTTCTTCCTTCCCAGTAAGCTGGTTATCCACAGACGTCAGCAATTCGAAGACTTCATCGTCGTAGAGATAGGTGAGCTTTTGCGCGACCAGGTAAGGAAACAGGATTTTGTAGTCGCCAGGCTGGATCTTCCATGAAGGATTGCGCTCGGCCAACCGCGCCATTTGCCCCTCGAGATAGGCAATCTGGTCCTCATTCAGCTTCATCGAGCCGCTCTTTGGAATGGATTTCTTGGCTGCCATAGTTAATTGGAATCTTAATCTGTGCCTTCGAAAAGGAAAGTCATGCTTTCAAGGGCGCATTACGCTCACAGTTTTTACTTACACCGAATTGTCCGGAAAAGCAATGCACGACAGAGTAAAGCTTCGGGCCGGAGATGACCGCATCCAAAATGAATTCTTGCTGAGGCTCCTTTGGTTTGCGGATAATCTCCAAATCCAGCGTGACATTCCGCCACCCTTCCTGTCTAATCGTTGATGGAGTCGTCCATGAATCAGGCCTGCGCGGAAGCCCAATCTTCGACGGCGGCGGAATCTCATCTGTTGCCGGCGGAACTCGGCGCCCTTTATGACGCCCATAGCCGCGCGATTTATTACCTCGCGCTCCGCTTCCTCGGCGATGCGCAAAAGGCGGAGGACGCCACCCACGATGTCTTTCTCAAGGCCTTGCGCAATATGCACCAGTTCCGCGGCGAGGCCTCGGCCCGCACCTGGCTCTATCGCATCGCCATCAATCATTGCAAAAATGTGCGCTCGGCCTGGCATGACCGCCACGTCCTGCCCAGCAGCGATAACGAGTTCATTGAGCGCCTCCCCGGAGGCGAATCGCCGTTGCGCATCCTCGAAACCAAGGAATTGGGCGACCGCATCCAGCGGGCGCTGGACGGTTTGCCGGCCGAATACCGGCTGCTGCTGTTGCTGGTCAGCGACCAGGAATTAAGTTATCAGGAGGCCGGAGCGCTGACCGGCCAGTCCGCAGACGCGGTGCGCGGGAAATTGTTCCGCGCCCGCAAGGCCTTCGCCGGCATTTTTGCCAAAACGGAGTAATGTAATCATGAAGCCACAAAACAAGTTCTCGACCGGGCGCCACCAGGAGCAAGCCGCCGCCGCCGAGCAGACCGCCGCGAATTCCGGCGCATTGGAGTTCCAAAGCGCGGAGGAATTGCTCCGGCACGATGCCGCCCAGACGGTTGTCCCGCCGGAGATCGCCCGCCGCCTCAGCAAATCCATCGCCGAGTCCGCGCCGCCGCGCCGTCCGTGGTGGCGCAAATTGCTGGATTAGTGTTTCGATGAAACGATTACAGGAGCCCCTCTCCCTGCCCTCTGCCCGCCTTGCGGGGAGAGGGTGGCCTAAGCAAGATTCCTTCGGCGGGACGCCGACGGAGGCGAGCGAGACGCTCGCGCTCCCCAAAAAAACGCTGATGATTGGGGGTGATTTAATGAGACCGGCCACGCCGCAAACCGCCTCACGATGAATTTTCACGACGAATTGGAACTGCTCATCCGCGCGCGTTACCCGATTCTTTACATTATCTCCAGCGAGGAGGCGCGCGTGCAGAACGCGGTCCTCGACGTGGCCACTAAGCGCCGCAAGAAGGTCTTTGAATGGACTTGCACCTCCGGCCTGGTGCCCGCCGGAACGTCCATTCAATCGCAGAAGAGCCGCAACCCCGCCACCAAGGACCCCCTGGCGGCGCTGGACATGGTCATCGAGCAGGTCGAGCCGGCGCTTTTTGTGTTCAAGGATTTTCACCCGTTCCTGACGCGGAATCATTTCGCCGTCATTCGCAAGCTCAAGGACATCGCCGTGCATCTCAAGGACAGCTTCAAAACGATCCTGCTGGTGTCGCCCGTGGTGGAAATTCCGGCCGAACTGGAAAAGGAAATCACCGTGCTCAATTTTCCGCTGCCGACGCGGGAGGACTTGAGCGCGATGCTGGACAGGATCATGGCGGAAGTCAAAGAGTTCAAGGAGGTGGCCATCGAACTCGGCGAAGCGGACCGGCAGCGGCTTTTGCAGGCGGCGCTGGGCTTGACGCTGGGCGAAGCGGAAAACGTCTTTGCCAAAATCATCGTCAAGGAGCAGCGGCTGACCGGCGAGGATGTTCACGAAGTTTTTGCCGAGAAACAGCAAATCATCCGCAAGAGCGGCCTGCTGGAGTATTGCGCCACGACGGAATCCTTCTCGCACATCGGCGGGCTGGCGGTGTTGAAGGACTGGCTCAACAAGCGCGCCGCCGCCTTCACCGACGAAGCCCGCGCCTTCGGGCTGCCGTCGCCCCGTGGCATCCTTATGCTGGGCGTGCAGGGCTGCGGCAAGAGCCTTTGCGCCAAGGCCGTCTCGACGCAGTGGCAACTGCCGCTGCTGCGCTTTGACATGGGCCGGATGTTCGGCAGCCTGATCGGTTCCTCGGAAGAAAACACGCGGCGCGCCATCGCGGTGGCGGAATCGGTCGCGCCCGCCATTTTGTGGGTGGACGAGATTGACAAGGCCTTCGCCGGCTCGCAAGGCTCGGCCGTGGCCGACGGCGGGACGACGGCGCGCGTCTTCGGCACGTTCCTGACGTGGCTTTCGGAGAAGTCGGCGCCGGTCTTCGTGGTGGCCACGGCCAATGACATTTCGCAACTGCCGCCGGAACTTCTGCGCAAGGGCCGGCTGGACGAAATCTTTTTTGTTGACCTGCCCGGCACGGAGGAGCGCGAGGAGATTTTCCGCATTCACCTGGCCAAACGCGGCCGGGACGCCGCGGCCTTCGACACCGCCGCCTGCGCCGCCGCCAGCCGGGATTTGAGCGGGGCGGAGATCGAGGAATCCATCAACAGCGCGCTCTACGACGCATTTCATGGACGAGGCGAAGTGACGACGGCGCACATTTTGGCCGCGCTGGCGCAGACGGTGCCGCTGGCCAAAACGATGGACGAACAAATCAGCCGCCTGCGCCATTGGGCCGAAGGCCGCGCCCGCAACGCCAGCGTGCCGCGAGCGGCTGCGGCCGTTTCGTAGGGTTTTCCACTAATGCAAAATCCTGTTTTCCCCGATTGCGCGCGGAAAAAAACGGAACGACAGGTAAAGCATGAAATTGAGCATGCTGCTTTGCGGGGCCGCTCTCCTTGCGGCCGGTTGCAGTTCACCAGAGAACCCGTACGCCACGACTGGAGAATACTCCTACACCTACGACTATGTTCCCGCACCGGTGGCGGGCATTCCTCCGCCTGAGTTGGACAAGATCTACCAAGCTCAGGTGACTGGGTCCACGCTGGTGTCCTCCGGCAGCGGAGGTTCGCAGTTAACCGGCCGCTAAAGCGCCCGCAGACAAATAAAACGCGCAGGAACCGGCGAACGATTTTTGCCCGGCACGCCGGGGAAGGTGGTTTTACCATACCCAAAGCGGAACTTTCGTTCCGCACTCCAGGACGCTTCGCGTTAATGGCGCCAGGCAAAAATGGCATTGGCACGGGGCCGGCGGGGAGTGCGGTTTATTTTTTGAGCAGTTTCTTGCGCGCGGCAAGAAGCTTCCTGCGGGCCATCCGTTTGAGCAGATGCAGCACCAAGGCCCCGGCCAACAGGTTTCCTTTTCCGAGGGTCACCTTTTCATAGTAAGTCTTGCCGAGGTTCTGGGGTTCACCGATGCCGTTCACAAACGTGCCGATGGTCACATTATTGAAAACCAGCGAATGAGTTTCGGTTGGCCCGAAGGAAGTCACATAGACTTTGCCGTGGCCCTTGATTTTGGGCGAGCCATAGACGAGTTCATATTCGCCGATGACCTTTTCGGTCAGCGGTTTGGATTCATGAGTATTCTTAGCCATGACGATGTATTGCTCCGACTCGATGGGCTGGTCAAGTCTCAAGCGTGATGATGTCGCAAGCTTTATAATAAGAAGAGATTAAGATTAGGATTAAGAGTATGATTAGGAGCGGCGAGCCGGCAGGCATAACGGAAATGAAGCGACACGGAATTCCCGCAGGTCTGTCGAATAGAGCGATGAGACATTCGACTTTAAACTTCAAACCTTGAACCCCAAACCCTAAACTCCCTTCATGGCAGCCACATCCAAAAGCATCTGCGTCTCCTGCGGCCAGCACATCGAGTTCCCGCCGGAACTGGCGGGGAAGCGTGTGGCCTGTCCCAATTGCGGCGCCAAGACGCTGCTGGACGGCCCGCCCGCGCCCGCCATCCGCATCCCGCAACAAAGAGACCCGGCCGAACGCGAGCCAGGCTCCTCCCCGGCCGCGCCGCTCGCCAATCGTATCATTGACAATATCGAAAAAGTCATCGTCGGCAAACGGGACGACATCGTGTTGACGCTGGTGGCGTTGCTGGCCGAGGGACACGTGCTGCTGGAGGACGTGCCGGGCGTGGCCAAAACCATGCTGGCCCGCGCCCTGGCCCGCAGCCTGGGCTGTAGTTTCAAACGCATCCAATGCACGCCCGATCTCCTGCCCAACGACATCACGGGCAGTTCCATTTTCAATCCCAAGACCACCGAGTTTGAGTTCCGGCCCGGCCCGCTCTTCGCCCAGATCGTGCTGGCCGACGAAATCAACCGCGCGACCCCGCGCGCTCAATCCGCGCTGCTGGAGGCGATGGCCGAACGGAAGGTCACCGCCGACGGTGTCAATTATGATTTGGCGCCGCCCTTTTTTCTCATCGCAACGCAGAACCCGATTGATCACGAGGGAACTTTTCCGCTGCCGGAGGCGCAGTTGGATCGGTTCCTGGTGCGCTTGAGCCTGGGCTATCCGCAGGAGGCTTCTGAGATTGCCATGCTGCAACGCCTGCAACGACGCCATCCCATTGACGACCTGGAAATGGTCGCCGGCGCGCAGGAAGTGCTCGATTGCCAGCAAGCGGTGCGGGCGGTTCATGCGGATGAAAAAGTCAGCCGCTACATCGTGCAACTCATCCAGGCCACCCGCGATCATCCCGATCTTTCCCTGGGCGGCAGTCCGCGAGCCTCGATGGCCCTGTTGCACGCCGCGCAGTCCTTCGCCGCCGTCAATGGCTTCGATTTCGTCATGCCGGATGATGTCAAACAGATGTTTGGGCACGTCCTGCGGCATCGGTTGATTATGCGTCCGGAAAGCCGGCTGCGCAAAAAGACCGTGAGCCGGGTGCTGGACGAGGTCTTGAACGCGGTGCCGGTGCCCCAAGTGCCGGTGACCGCCGGCGCGCGATGAAATGGATTGCCGGCACAATCGCGCTGCTGGCGCTGGGCTTGGTTTTTCAACTGAGCCTGCTCATCTACGCCATGTACGTGTTGCTGGGCGTGCTCCTACTCAGCCGCGTTTTCACCCGCGTCTGGACTTCCGGGATGGAGGCCCGGCGTTTCACCGCCGACCAGGCTTTGGAAATCGGCCAGAGCGTCGAGGTCAAAGTGGCCGCGCGCAACACGGGCAGTCTGGCCATTCCGTGGCTGCTCTTGGAGGACTCGTTGCCGCGCGACGCGTTGACGCAATCGCCGCATCATATTCAAGCCGAAGGTGCGCGGCTGGCGGTGGCGCGCCTGGAGGCGGGCGAAACCAAAGTGTTCACTTACAGGGTGCAATTCCTGATGCGCGGTTATTATCAGTTGGGGCCGCTGTTGGTGGAGACGGGCGACGTGTTCGGTTTGCACCGCCGTTTTCGTGTGATGACCGAACCCAGTTTCGCGCAAGTGCCGCCCAGGATCGTGGCGCTGGAGGGTTACAATCTTTCTTCGCGCCGCCCGATTGGGGAAATTCGCCTGGCCCATCGGCTCTTTGAAGACCCGACGCGCCTGGCAGGCGTCCGGCCCTACCAGAAGGGCGACCCGCTGAACCGCATCCACTGGCGGGCCACGGCGCGCTCGGGCCAGTTGCAAAGCCGGGCTTACGAGAGTTCGTGCGTGGCCGGAGCAACCTTTGTGCTTGACTTCCATGCGCGCAGTTTTGCCGGCCCCGCCGCCGTGGGTTCCGCCGAGCTGGCCGCGGTCGCGGTCGCTTCCCTGGCCAACGCCGTCTGCCTGATGGGACAGCAGATGGGACTGGTCTCCAACGGTCGCGACGCCGCCGACCGCATTCGCGAAGAGGGTTGGCGGGCCGATTTTCTTACGCGCAATGACGCCCGCGCCCGCGCCGCCGAACCGCAACAGAACACCCGCCTGCGGCCCGTGGTCCTGAAAGCCGCCAAAGGGGAAAACCAATTGGGGGAAATCCTGGCTGTCCTGGCGCGATTGGAGCATACCGACGGACAGGATTTTGCCGACATGATCCGCGAAGCCGCTTCAGGAATTTCGCGCGACACCACCGTCGTCGCCGTGCTGGGGATGGTCACGCCGCAGATCGCCGTGGCGCTGGGTGACGTGGCGCGGCGCGGATTGCTGGTCACGGCCATCGTGGTTTCCATGGAAATGGAGGCCGTGCCGGATTGGGCCAGGCCGCCGGACTGGGCGGCGTTGCTGCTGGCGCAAGGCATTGATTTCCGCGTGCTCAATAGCGAGGAGGCGGTGGGCAACCTTTGCGCGGAAGCCATCATCCGATGATATGATCCCGAATAAGCCACAGCAAACGGCGGCGGACTTCATGGTCATCGCCCTCAGTCCCGTATTAATCATGGCGCTGGTGGGCAGCATTTGTTTTTTCCTGATCGAAGTTTTTTATCGCGGCCAGATGGCGGGGAGCGTGCGCTGGGTGATGTTTTGGTTCGTGGTCGCGATTGTGCTGGTCTCGCGCATTGCCATCGAGAAATCCTCCGAGTACGCCGCTTTGTATGGCCTGGCGCTGGCGCTCACGGTTTGGTTTTACCTGGTCCGCACACAACCGGCCTATTTGCTCGGCATCGTCCTGCTGGCGGTGGTCTGGTTTTGCGCGCATAAACTGGTCTGGGACTGCACGTTGATTGATGACGATGAGGATGCCTCGGGCCAGGGACTTCTGCAAAGCCGTCCGCCGCCACGAAACGAACCGAAGTCCAAATCCAAGACCAAGAGCAAGCGCAAACGCGTTCCTTCGGGTTCGCCGGGATTGTGGGTGGTTTATTTTTCGCTGGCCGCGCTGCCGCTCTTTGGAATTGGGCAGGCGCTCTTGCCCGGCAACGCCGCCGGTTCGCGGCGGATGGGGCTGATTTTTGTTGTGTTTTACATGAGCGCCGCGCTCGGCTTGCTGGTCACGACCAGTTTTCTCGGCCTGCGCCGCTATCTGCGCCAGCGTTATTTGCGGATGCCGGCGGTCGTTGCCAGGTCCTGGCTTAATTTGGGCGGAGGCGTGGCCTTTGTCATCGTGGCCGCCGCGCTTCTCCTGCCGCGTCCGGGGGCCAATCAAGTATGGACGGAGTTGCGTTACCAGATTGACTATCGGCTGCGGCAGGCCAGTCAATATGCCGCCAAGAGCAATGGGCACGGCCAGGGCGAAGGCCGCGCCGGCAACGACGCCGGCGGAAAACAAGGGGAAAGCAAAACGTCCGGTCAACAAGAACAATCCAGCCAGCCGGCCTCCGGGAAGACGGGGCCGGCTTCCACGCCCTCCGCGCCGCCCCCTCCTGGTTCCATTCCGGCAGGCCAGGCGGGCAGCATCTACCAATTCCTGCGGACCGCGCTCCTGATCGCCGGGGCGGCGTTCGCGGCCTGGTGGCTTTTTCGCTGCCTTCCTTTGCTGCTGGAAATCGCCCGCTCGCTTTCCGGGGCCATCGCGGATTTTTTCCGGAAGCTGTTGGATTTAATGCCCGCCCGGCGGCCAGCCAAGCCGGCCGAACCCGGCCAGTCCCGGCCCAAACTGCGTCCGCTGGCCGAATACAAGAATCCCTTTTACGCCGGCAAAGAGCACAGCCGGCCGCCGGCGGAAATTATAATTTACACTTATGACGCCCTCCGGGCCTGGGCGCGGGAGCAGGGCTTCGAACTGCATCCCGAGCAAACCGCGCGTGAATTCTGCCAGGAGATGGCGGCGCGCTCGCCCGAAATGGCCGCATCCTGCCGGCAGTTGTCTTTTCTCTACGCGCACGCCGCGTATGGCCTGCGCCTGCCCGCCCATTACGACATGGAGCCGCTGAAGGAACTGTGGCGGCAGTTGACGTGGAACCAGGCCGACGCCGTCGCGACGAGATAATTTCTGGCTCTTAATCTCTTTGACCCAAATGATGATCAGATGAGATTATGATTAAGATTAAGAGCCTCTTGCAAAAATGGATGAAGTATGTGCTAAGGGCAATTGGATTTGATGCTGAGGCGGTCTGTTTTATTCATTTGACTGAGCG